>Ga0210407_10000028_pt1 | contig 217676 bp, 183 predicted proteins | sample IncBWC27MmetaG_FD_150860 | JGI IMG/M metagenome (GOLD analysis project Ga0210407, IMG submission 150860) | Forest soil microbial communities from Barre Woods Harvard Forest LTER site, Petersham, Massachusetts, United States - Inc-BW-C-27-M | ecosystem: Environmental > Terrestrial > Soil >... | reverse complement strand
AACCTTGAGTCTCACCCACGGACCGCATTGTCTGGGTCGCTATGACGCCGGAGGAGCACCCTTGCCGGCCAAAGCTTCTACAGAGCTGAGCAGGGGAAGGGGAACTGCCCCCTTCCCCTGCAACCCCCATCCCCAAAACCAACCCAACCCTTTCGGCGAGGGCACAACTTTGAAACCGGACATTTCACCTGCTACAAAAACCGGACATTTTAACTTGCTACCGACACCTTCGCCTAAAACTCTTGACCGGCGCCTCGGGCAAGGATAGCCTCCCGAAGACACACGGCGGTCATCGCTACTTCAGCAGGAGGCTTCGCATGGTTTCGCTCTCCGCTCTCTGGCTCCCCATCGTGCTCTCGGCGGTCATCGTATTTGTTGCCAGTTCCATCATGCACATGGTGCTGCCTTACCATCGCAGTGATTACGAGAAACTGCCCGACGAAGACAACGTTCTGGGCGCGCTGCGTGCTGCTGGCCTAAAGCGCGGACTTTATGTATTCCCCTTCACCACGCATAAAGATATGAAGTCGCCGGCGGTAGTCGAAAAATATAAGCAGGGTCCGGTGGGCATGCTGACTGTGTTCCCCAGCGGCCCGCCGGTTATGCCGAAATTTCTGGGGCTGTGGTTCGGGTATTGCCTGCTGATCGGATTTTTTGTCGCCTACCTCGCCGCCCACACGGTCGCGCCCGGGGCGTATTATTTGCGCGTTTTTCGCGTGGTGGGGACGGCTGCGTTTCTTGCCTACGGCCTGGGGAATATCAGCAACAGCATCTGGAAAGGGCAGACCTGGAGTATGACGATCAAGGAAGCTGTCGATGGACTTGTCTATGCTTTGTTGACTGCGGGAACGTTCGGCTGGCTGTGGCCGCGATAACGCACGTAGGGACGGACGCCTTCGTTGATCCCGCGAGGTGAGGCGAGTGCCCCGGATGAATGCGTCCGGGGCTACGCGATCTCGATGCCGTTTAATTCTGCCGCAGCGCTGGCATCGGGACAGGAATGTTGAAAGCGGTCATGGCACCACCCATTCCAGCCTGGCAGGTATCGGGCGGAAACGTGCAACCGGTGCCGTTGCCCTGGCAGCCGGCTGCCCAGAACATGTAGCCCAGCATGCCAGGGGTCGTTCCAGCGCCCGCGGGTGCGAGATTTTCCACGAAGCTGGCGGCCGTGTTCTGATCGGAGTTGCTGAAGTTATCGCAATTCGGCTGGCCGCCCACCAGCCACAGGCTTCCGGTCAACTTGGCAGGGGCTTGCGGCGGCACCGCCGTTCCGTCTCCGTCCACGTGTTGCTGCCAGCCCGATTCCAGTGTGGCTACGCTGGTTTTTTGCGTGGCCACCATCGCGTTGGCGTAATCCAGCACGGGGGCGCTGGTCTGCAGCCAGTTGGTCACGGCATAGCTATCCAACTTTGTGAGGTAGGTGTCGCCGTCCCCTAAATCGATGGTGAGCCTGGCGGGATAGTTTGCGCCGGTAGAGTCATACAGAATCTGTGAGCGGTATGCACTGACGAACTGCTGCAAGCCCGATGTATTTGGGGTGCTGCTGTTTTCGTAGTCAATTTCCATACCGACATTGAATTGCTTGGCGGCGTTGGCGGCGTTGATGCCCAGTTGCGTCGGATTGGTGGAGAGCGCCTTGTCCCAATTTTTTCTATAGCTGGCTCCGCCGATCGAAAACATTACGCGCACGCCCCGGCTCTGGAAGTAGCTGATGACCGCCGTATTCATGCCGATGGGTATCCCGTTGGTGTCGCCCGAATCGGTGGTCTTGTTCATCAGCTTGACGGGATCGACAAAGCTCAGGATGACAAGGTTCACCGACGGCGAATAGGTGCCGTTCATGTCGCGATCAATCAACCATCGATTATCGGTATCAAAGGTTGTCATGTTGGGGACCGAAGCCCAGCTGCAACCGTCGGTATAGCAATGCCAGGCGCCATAGACCTGTATTTGAGTTTGAGCGTTGGCGTGTGGAACTAACCCGAGCAAGCCTGACAGCAGCAGGCTGGTCACGCCGGCATACAGTAGAGCGGAAATCTTTTGCGTCATGTTGGCTCCTTAGGTCTTTCGAAGAAGATGGTTTTACGAAATGCGACTACGGAGTTCCCGACGGCGCTCCGGCGATTTCCCACGCGAATCCGAGAAACGACGACGACGTGAGATCGATGGCCGGTTCCACCGTCGAGTACGACTGCACATTGTCCTGATACACGGCCCTATTCCCGTTGAAGGGCGCGAACTGGTCTACGCCATTCGGTGGGCACGCCACCATTCCCGACAGCGATCCCTTAGCTGCGAATGAATTCGGACCTTCCACGGCTGCGCCCAGAAGGAACGGGGGCCCATTTGGAGGCACGGGGACGATGTTGGTGACCTGATGCTGCATGCAAAGCGGGAAAGTAGTGCCATCGCCCACAATCAGCGACGTGCCCCAGGCGTTTGCGCCCAGCACATTCGCCTGCCAGCGATTTCCGTAGGCCGCGTACGCGGTCGAACTGGTGAGGTTGTCGTACTCGTTCGCCATGATCACCAGACCGCCGCCATGCGAAGTGGTGTCATAGGTGGCCCAGGGGAATCCGAAGCCGAATGGGTCGGTGCCTGCTTGCGTGACGGCCTTGTCGAGTTGCTTTTTCAAATCGGCCAGGAGTGCAGCTTCCGACGTGGCGAGCCCGGGAGGATTTCCCGCCAGCACGATGGCGCGATACAACTCGAAATGTGCCAGGCCGCTCACGTCATAAAGATTCAGCGTGTCGGCTGCGTCATTCGGACCTGTGATATAGGCATTGGCCCAGGTCGCTGCCAGTGGGAGGTAGTACATGGGATCGGTGTGCGGCAGTCCCGCCGGAAGATTGGTCGCGCCCTGGAGCGCGAAGTACAACTCGGTGGCGCCCCATTCCAGATCGTCGCGCCATTCGGTTTCAGGATAGAAATCGAATGGCCCCGCCGTCAGCAGATTTCCGCTGGGCGCGGTGTTCGCGAGATCGAAAACATGCTCCGCCGAAAGCAGACACTGGTTGGCATAGGCGGCGTTGCTGGCGGCAAAGACTTTGTAGCAGAGCGCAAAATCGGCGGCGAGGCGTCCTGCAAGGTTTGGACTGATCGACGCCCCCGCGCCGCCCGCGGTGTTTTGGAACACTGGCCGGTGGCAGATGTATTCGTAGGGCGAAGCACATCCCTGATAATTGTCGTCGGCCTGGGGCAGGCGCCAGATGTCGTGATCGCCCGCGTAGGCGTGTCCGCCGGAAGCCACCGCTACCTGGTAGTAGAGAGTTTTGGAACTGTCGACCCACATCTTTTGCAGCCAGTCGAGGCCGAACTGAGCTTCGGCGGTGAAGTTCGAAGTGCTCGATCCCGCGCCCATCTGGCCAGGGAAATCGCGCACGCCGGTCAGCATCATGGCGACGGTGTAGGTGTGGGTCTCGACGAACTTCATGTAATCGCCGGCGTCCCACCAGCCGCCAGAGGCGTCGATCACCGCGCCGGTCTGGGTCAGGGCGCCGGCATTGTCCTTCCTATTGAAGGTGGGAGTGAAATATACCGTTGCGCTTTCATCGTTCAGATGGCCGGGTGCGGTGCGCAAGGCGTTCGGAATGTAGTTCGGCCCGTCGCGCTCACTCTCGTAGTAGTAGAGCGAGTTCGCCAGAGGCGTGGAGTAGAGGTTCGAGGCGGTGTCAATCTTGAAAGCCAGCGAGGTGGCCGCAATTGGAGACGCCACCGAAATCGTGTAGGTTCCAGCGGTCGCTACCGAATCGAAATCCAGCGCGTAGACGTCGGGGAAAGTCCCCCAGGCGCCCAGACTCGTCCCCACCGAAGCGGAATAAACCGTGGTCCCGCTGGAATTCTTAACCGCGAATGTGGCTCCGGTTTCAGCGCCGCTGGCCATCAGATAGGCGCGCTTCGTGGAACCTTCCACATATCCGACTTGATTGACCCGGATGTAAGCGCTCGCGGCGTGGGCCAGACTGGCGGTTGCGCTGACTGCAAGGGCGACAACGAAGAGGTGAGACAGAAGGCGGGCGGAATTGGACTGCCCGGGAAGGACTGCCATGCGGCACCCCCTAGTGAATGGTTTTAATAAATCGCATGAATATTGATCGCCGGGCGTTGATCCTGTCAATAGGGGAAATCCCGTAGGGAGACTTTAGACTCGGGCTGCGAAAAATTACCGGCGGTGGAGGTTGAAACCGGGCGTATACTGCTTCCGTTTTTTCGACGTCAACTCGAATTTTCGAGTGAGAGTGCCGGCGCTAATCGCCGCAGACTCCAGCTCTGAGAGGAAAATACGATGAAGCTTGGGCAAAATGCGGTTGTCGCGCTGTTTCTGCTGTCCTCGTTTTCCGGCTTTGCCCAGACCGGTATCGCCTCCCATCGTTTAGGGGACAACACTGGTGAAGACTGGGAACCCGCGATTGTGGCCGATGGAAATTACGTCTACGCGTTTTGGCCGCACTATCTGGCAACGACTTATAAAGACTGCTCGGGCGCGACGTGCATGCCTTTCAAGGGAGCGGGCAAGAAATCGACCAGTTCCTATATGTATTTCCAATCTTCGAGCGACGGGGGGACGACCTGGAGCGCGGTCTCAATCCCACGCTGTCCGGTGAAGGGCAACGATGTGGATGCTCAACTTGCGGTGGGCGCGAATCACCGCATCTATGCCAGCTATATGGATGGCAACACTCAGTACACCCCGATCGAGACGATCTATTCCGACGATCACGGCGTGACCTGGAGCGTTCCAGTGGATGTGACCAACGCCGGCCGAGGCGACAAAGACATGTTGCTTGTGGATAAGAACAACAATGTGATGGTGGCGTTCGAGAACGGCGGCAAGCAGCACGTGAGCGTGAGCACCAACGGCGGTGCGAGTTTTACATCGCAGCAGGTGAACATCGCTCCGAGCGGCGTGGCGCTCGCGACCGGCGCAATCCTTGACACGCAGGGCAATGCCTATTTCGCGTGGTCTGGAACCACCAACAGCGGTACTGGCCCTACGACGTTTTATCTGCAGCGCTCGAACAACCTCTTTTCTACTTATTCCGTCACGACGATCGATGAGAGTGAAGGGGGCCCCCAGGTCACCGGAGCGGGATGGGATTATTGGGGTGGATCGATTCAGATCGGGATTCAGCCCAAGACTCCGCCCGCCAACGATCGCTTGATCGCCGTCTACAACGCGGGGGCGGGGTCAGCGGGCGCGCCGCAACGCATCTACACCAAGTATTCGGATACGATTGGAGCGACCTGGAATATCCCATATAACTCGTCGTCGTGGCCCAACGGCAGTCAGCTTTCGCTTGCGCCCAGTGGAGTGTGGCACGGGTTTCCGTCGGTCGCGGCGACGTCTTCCATCGTAAAAGTGATCTGGATGGATAATCGGGCATCGGCCGGCGGCAACTACACCTGCACCAGTTCCAGCACGACCGGACATTGCGGCACCTGGAACGTCTACCAGCGCAGCAGTGCTGACGGCACCACCAACTGGAGCGCCGAGGCCAGCATGATTCAGGCCACTCCCTACCGGGACTATCAGACCGCTGCCGGGTTTGATCATCCTTATGGCGACTACAGCGAGACGGTGACCGACGGGGCGGGAAATTTCTATGGCATTTGGGCGGAGGGCGAGTCCAAGCTGGGAAGCGGAGACGTTTATTATGCCAAGTTTTGAAAGGGCGGTTGGTGATTCAATCACACGCGACTGAGGTGTCGCTGCACCGCGTCTTCTGCTCCGCCTCGTCCCGAATGTGCCGTAAGACCCGCAGGTGGATCCGGTGAATGATGGCGTCCGACCACAACTGCCAGTAGGCAGCCGGCCACAGCCCATGCCGATACCATGTAGTGCCTTCCAGTCGCGTGCCCCCGTTGGCTAAGGGCGTGAGCAGGAATTGTCCGCCCTCCGATACCAGGAATCCGTGCAGGTGCGGAGGCTCGATACGCGAGTAAGGAGTCCATTCCTCCATCGGAGGAGGATTCGAAGTCACAGAAAACTTCAGCAGACGAGGCTCGTCCCACACTTCGATGGGTTCGACGAACGCTCCGGTGGAGAACACGCAATGGCGCTCCGCGCCTGCGCCGCTGCCCAGCATTTCCGCGCGGATGGGATAGGCGATGCCGGCGCGAAACATCCACTCCGTGGGCGCAGGAATTTCCGAGAACGCAACCACTTCCCGCCAAACCCTTTCCGGCGGGGCCTGGACGTCGATGGCCGTGCGCGCCACAAACGTAGCAGACGGTGTGGCCGCAACGTGCTCCATCCACTCGATGCCGGGCACGAAGACGAGCAACGCCGAAAGCAACACTGGGGCGTCCGTCTGAAACCATTTTCGTCTCTGCACGCGGTACGCGCAAACTCCTCCGAAAGCGGCCAGCGGCACGGCGATCGGAGTCGCCATAATCAGGCAGACCATGCCCTCGAACGCCAGGGCCAGCAGAGCCCCGCCCAGCAGCGTGACTGCCAGGCACGCGACCCCAACACAACCGCTCATGGTCCGGGGCTGTCGAGTTCCGTATACCAGCGCGGCCGCGAATCCCATCGTGAAGGGAAGCGCTACGAATAATCCCCACCCATAATTCGTGAGCACCTGCGCCCCCAGCAGCGCTACGCCCAGCCCAACCGGAACCGTAATGAGCAGCGAGATGGCGGCGCTTCCCAGCGCGCTTTCCGGGAAGATTCGCGCCAGGGATGAGCCCTGCCGCGAGTCCGCCTTCGGCGAAGCCCACAAAAGGCTCCGTTCCGGCAAGAAACACAAAATCAAAAAGAAGAGCAGATTCAGAAAGGGGAGAAAAAACAACGCCACCAGATGCGTGGGCAGGCCTGCGCTGCGCAGCCGTTTCATGGTCAGGACCACGCCCACCCAGATGAATGGCAGCGACAGCGCCACCATTGTTCCCAGGAACACGGCCTCATTGCCGCGCAGCTCAGTAATTCGCGCCACGTCGCGCACTGGAACCCAGTAGTTGAAGAGTCCCCACGGACGATGAAATCCGTAGCTGGCTACCAAACGATCCAGGTTATGCTTGATCGCGAACCCCAGCACTCCCACCAGCGCATACGCCCCTCGACCGATGGTTCCGTTGGAGCGCCACAAGTCGCCGAATGTGATTTTCATAACCGGACCTCGCTCGATATTTCCGTAAGTTCTGTCATTACAGAAAATACCGCAGGTACAATAATCTGTCAAGGAATCGCGGTACGGGCGCGCGAGTCCTGGTATCGCGTCATGAGTTCTCTCGGGTCATTCTGCTCGACCCTGCTAGCGGACAGGTCTCAATCAAGGTCACCGACGAGAGAATATGTCATTTCGCTCGCCGGCAGTGTGATTTCTGCAGAATTGCTCGCAAGAACTGCGCGCGCTTTCGAGTTGCGTTCAGCGGGCAGTCCCCGATTTGATGTTCCCGCTAAAGCGCTGATTCCAATAGACAACGGATGTGGGTGCGACGGTGCGAACGGTCTCATTCTGGGAGGGGTTTTACTCAGGTTTACAAATAAACCGGAATTATGCCTTTGACAAACCCGTGTCATAGGTGACACAGTTGGGATGCCGTGACAGGGCCTGCCCTAGCCTGCAATACCGGAAGATTTCTTGCAAAACTGGATGAAGTGACTATGGCGCTCGGAGCTCGCCGTGTGCTACAATATATGAAGTGACTGTTAGGCCCAAACCGGGCCCAAAAGATCAGAGCCCAGTTGCAAGCTGGGCTCGGTGGAACTGGAGTTTTTTCTGGATTCACCCGACAGAGGACGGTACAACCCTACCAAAGCTGTAATCCCCTGTCAACAACCAAGTTCTCGGCTTCTATGATTTCTCAGGTATTAGCCCTGTTCGGGCGGATACCCTGGGAATGTCCTTGGAGAGCCCGGCAGTTTACGGCCTTTCCTTGGACAACCCTAACTAGAGGTGCGACCGTGGTGGACATCCATCCCGAAGCACTGCTCCCAGTAACTGCCCTTCTCCTTGAGAATGGAACGATGTTCCATGCCAAGGTTATTGGGCTTGACCGCTTCTTCGTGCCAGAGGATCAGGCACGCGAAAGCGGGTTCCGGCCAGCCAGCAAGAATTAACAATTACAACCACTGATTTACTTTGGGAGAGTGCCTGCATGGGCTCTCCCCTCTTTTCGGGCCTAGCACTTTGATTGCCAAAGTGAACCGTTTCAATGATGTGGCCATCCAGTCACGCAAACGACTGAAAAATCAATCATAGTAAGCATGAGTGAGCGGTATGTCAATAGTGTACTACAAGATACTTGTGACAACAAGTTGCATTATGAATGCTCAATATTGTCATCTTTGACCGCTACGGTATTGATGTTTGAGCATTTAAAATGATGCATTTTTGATAGTTTTTCACTTCTTCGCTTTCTTGGGTGGTTTCACTTTGAGCACGTCCGCTATCACTTCCTTGAACGGAATTGGGATGTGCGGGATCGGCTTCGAGTTTGTAATTTTCTTTTCCATCGCTACTAGTTTACTCTCCTTCCCTAAGTTCCACTGGCACCATACGCCAAGCCGGACCCCGCAGATGTGCAGGTATGTTTTGAAGAGCACGATTCACACCCTCGTCATCGAGGAATGGGAATTGATACCGCTTGTTGCTATTGGAAATAAGCTTTCTGAGAAGTGGCGGGACTTCCTCAAGCTCTAACGGCGTTTTTCGACCGATGCGATCTTTCGCAGATCTGTAGACTTGAGAAGTTAGCAGGTCAGCAGCTTGCAATCCCGGAGCATCTTCGCTGTTCTCAAAGTCGATACTGCCCATCTGGTGCCGAAAAGTGAACTTCTTGTCGTTCTTAATCAATCCAAAAAGGTGTAAGGCGTGATTCTTGAATTGCTTGTTCAGATCGAAGACATAATGAACATGCAGACCTGGAGTACAGGTGATCGCTGGATTAGAGACCGCTATCTGAAACGGCAGGAAGTAAAGTCTGTTCGGCGCACCTTGCCCGACCCAGTATTTATGTTTTGTATCGTATTGCGCGCCTGTAAGGAACATCCGTTCTTCCCTTGTCCGTTTTTTCCACTCTTCCGTGACGAGTGCCGCAGATGTTGCAAAGAGGCCGGAGTCCACAATGCATGCAACCAAATCATTGATGAACTTGTCCGCTTTTTCGTCGCTCCAATTAGCAAACACTCCACGCCGATCTCCTTTGGAATTCCAAAATTCACTGCTATGAAATTCCTTCAGCGTTGGCTCGTTTGCGCTTCTGATAATTTCAGGCCATCGCTTCTCAAGGCGCTCCCACTTCTTCTTAGAACCCCAATAGCCCGCAATTACGCAGACGTGAGCACCCTCATGGATGCCACTTTCGTCCATATAGGCTTCCAACATACAAAACGCCTTTCTTCCATTTCGGGGATGAACGTGACGGGAAAGATGTTCGACGCATCCCAAAGCACACTTCTGCACAGGCATGGTATACTCCAACCGCGCCCATGCAAATGCATTCGGGATGCATCGAAACGCCCTAATAACCTTCCGCCAAGAATGCTCTAGGGCGAGTCGAGGAAAATCTAGCGATTGGACGAGTCCCGCAGCATCAACCGCTTCCCGCCCGTCGCCTTGATCGCTTGCAGCGTGCGCTCACCGTCGTTCACCTTCCGCGCGTTGTATCGAAAATCAAACTCACTCAGGTAGCGGTGAAGATGCTGCTTCCCAACGTGGTGATACACGCCGTTTATACCACGCTTGAGAATGGAAAAGTAGCCTTCGATTGTGTTCGTCGTGATGCAAACTCCGTTCTCGTAGCGGACGTATTCTTTCTCCTGATGGTTGACTTGATCGTGCTTGTGTTTCATCATCACGCCTTTTAGGACGGTAGAGCTATCCGTCATAATGTGCGCTCCCTCAGCAACCATCTGACTCACAACTCCGCGAAGATTCTCCGCCGTCACCTTCGGCATGTGAACGGATTGCACGCGACCGCCTCGCTGTAAGACGGAAACGACGGGAGCCTTATCCGCGAAAGGGGAAATCCTGTCATTCATCCGCTGTCCCGGCTTCACTTGCGTGGACTGTGGATGACGGCGCTTTCCGCCTACGTAGGTTTCATCAATTTCGATAATCCCAGTCAGTTTCGACGACAACGGTTCCTGACTCATTGCGTACCGGATGCGATGAGCCATGAACCAAGCACTCCTGTAGGTCACCTTTAGCATTCTGTGAAGCTGGTGGGCGCTCATGCCCTTCTTACTAGAGCAGAGCAGATGAAACGCCAGCAGCCACTTGCTGAGGGGAATATGGGAGTCAGCAAAGATCGTACCCACGGTGACCGTGAATTGCTCGCGGCATCCGGCGCACTTCCAAACACCCTTGCGGACGTGGGTATTCTTCTTAGAGGGCTTCGGCTCTAGGCGGTAGGCGTTATTCAGTTCCCCGCAATGCGGGCAGATAGGGCCATCGGGCCAACGTTGCGCCTCTAGGAACTCCCGCGCCTTGTCCTCATCGCTAAAGTGTGCGGCTAACTCGAATAGATTCAGGTCTTTGCTGTCCATGTGCCTGATTATAAGGGCAAAATAGTGGGTTTGTCAAGTGCATAATTGCCAAATAAACACTTGACCTGTCTTCCCCTTGCAGCTACATTAACCAGTTCCAGGTATATCCGGAAGCTTCTGGGGCCCTTTGTATTTGCCTGCGCCCGCGAAGCCAGCCAGAAAATTGAGCATCTTCGGTGACCTGTCAAGCATCTATTCAAAGTGAGTTTTACGCTTAACTCCTTTACAACCTACTCGGAATCAGTGACTTAGGACGGGCTGTGGGTTCCGGTCACCCTCCCTGGCAAGAAGGACGAAGGCGCAAGGCCACCATCATAAAGTAAAGGAGAACGAAAGCACATGCGCTCTGATCGTGTGTTTGATGCTTTACAGACCCTGCGGAACCGATATATGCTTTGTCAGCTTGCCTCCAAGGCCACGCGGAAGTTCCACCGGCCCAGTACCAGAATCCAGGAAACCATGAACGTAGTGTTGGACCGGATCGCTGGCGCGGAGCGGCAAGATGTTTTGTCGGAACCAGAGAATTTTGCTGAGGCACAACGGCGGGCTGCTTAACCCAGCCCCGCCTTCCTGCCCCGTACCATTTGCGTCTTTCCTGCGTCCCCTCCTTTTAAAAATCTCCCGTTGACACTATTGAAGAAGCTCTAGTGCACGGGTTCAGGTGAATCATGACCATTGCAGAACTGAAAGAAAAGAACATCACCGAGTTGACCAAGATCGCAAGGACCTTGGATCTGCCCGGTGCCAGCGGTATGCGCAAGCAGGACTTGATCTTCAAGATCCTGCAGGCGCAAAGCGAAAAAGAAGGCCACATTTTCGCTGAAGGCGTATTAGAAATCCTGCCCGATGGCTACGGTTTCCTCCGCTCTCCCGATTACAACTATCTGCCGGGGCCGGACGACATTTATGTGTCGCCGTCGCAGATTCGAAAATTTGATCTCAAGACCGGCGACACCATCAGCGGGCAAGTGCGGCCTCCGCATGAGGGCGAGAAATATTTCGCGCTGGTCAAAATTGAAGCGGTCAACTTTGAGTCGCCGGATGAAGCCCGCAATAAGATCCTGTTTGACAATCTGACGCCGCTGTATCCGCAGGAGCGTTTGAAACTTGAGACCACGCGCGAGAACGCCAGCGCCCGCGTCATGGACTTGCTGACGCCTCTAGGCAAAGGGCAGCGCGGACTGATCGTTTCTCCGCCGCGCGCCGGCAAGACCATGCTGCTGCAGAACGTGGCCAACTCGATTACGGCGAATCATCCGGAAGTTGTGCTGATGGTGCTGCTGATCGATGAGCGGCCGGAAGAAGTTACCGACATGCAGCGTTCGGTGAAAGGCGAAGTGATTTCGTCGACGTTTGACGAGCCCGCCGCCCGCCACGTGCAGGTCGCGGAAATGGTGATCGAAAAGGCGAAGCGTCTGGTCGAGCACAAGCGTGACGTGGTGATCCTGCTGGATTCGATTACGCGTCTTGCCCGTGCTTATAACACGATTGTTCCACCGTCGGGCAAAGTGCTGTCGGGCGGCGTGGACTCGAATGCTCTGCAGCGTCCGAAGCGGTTCTTTGGCTCGGCTCGCAACATTGAAGAAGGCGGGTCGCTGACGATTATTGCAACTGCGCTGATCGACACCGGTTCGCGCATGGACGACGTGATCTTTGAAGAATTCAAAGGCACGGGCAATTCGGAAATCATTCTCGAGCGCAAGCTGGTCGACAAGCGTGTGTTCCCGGCGATTGACATTCAACGCTCCGGCACGCGAAAAGAAGAGTTGCTGATCCCGAAGGAGGATCTGCAGCGCATCTGGGTTCTGCGCAAGGTGCTGAACCCGCTGTCGCCCGTGGAAGCCATGGAGTTGCTGGTGGAACGCCTGAACAAGACCAAGGCCAACGCTGAATTCCTGGCGAACATGAGCTCGCTGTAAACGCTGTCGGAAACCAGAGATGCGGAAGGCCAGGGCTGCGGCTCTGGCTTTCTCTTTTTCGCCGCGTTCCTCTGGGCCCTCCGTGGTGGATTCTTTTTCCCACCGCGTATAATTTTCTTAGAGCAGTGCAGGTCGACTCTCTGCGAGGTCGCCGTGCGTCACATTCTTGTGTGGACCGTGTTCTTGTGCGTTTTCGCCATCCCCAGCCTCGCGCAGACCGGGTCGTCGCACCCGCCGCTTCCCACGCCCAAGACAGACAATCCACCGATGGGGGACGAAGACGAAGCGACCGCCCGCATTGCCGGCGATATGGCCAAGAAGGCCGCCAAAGATCGCGTTGCCGCGCTCAAGCACGACACCGACAGACTGTTGAAGTTGTCAGTCGAACTGAAACAGTCGGTGGACAAATCGGACGAAAATGTTCTCTCGCTTGATGTGATCAAGAAAGCGGAAGAGATTGAGAAGCTGGCCCGGAGCGTCAAAGAGAAGATGAAAGGTCCGAATTAGCAGGTGCAAAGCTATTTCAGGGAGATCTTCCAGACATTGGAGTGCACCTCAAACGAGGGTGATCTCTCAAGCACGTCCTTCAACGGCTGACTCAGCGACTGCGTGACTCCGCAAGTGTATGCGAGGGATCCATTGTCCATCGTCTTTACCCTCGGGGCGCAGAAGCTCCAGGAAAGTGAAGCGAAAAAAGTGCCTCCTCGCGGAAAGATGAACTTATCGGATGGGTCGCCGATGGCTTCGTGCTGGTACTCAAGCTTCGCTCCTGGTTCGAGCAAGACGAAATCGCCGTCGCGAAAACTCGCGCCTCCCGGGTTGTCGCAAAGGCAAGCGGTGCCAGGTTTAAACTTCAACTGCTTGCCGGACTTGTCAACGATCTTCCAGCCGGGACCGCCCATGTACCACCACCCATTCCCGCCCTTTGGCGAGGGGACGGCAATCACCTCACCCGATCGATTGGTCAGGGTCGCGGTGAACCAAAGGTTGTCACCGCGGTGGACCACCTGTGGGCCAGAGATGGCAAGTTCGACGGCAGGTTTTGCTGGCTCCGCAATCTGTCCCTGCGAGGCCGGGGACATCAATGCGAGAGCGAGCAGCAGAAACCGTATCGCGACGCGGTACATGAAACTAGCTTACAGCGTCCCCCTCCGATTCCGCCGAAAAATCAGCGCCCTATGCGCTCTCGTGGCGAAGGGTTGCCTGCGAGCGCGACGCACAGCTGTGGTTCCTCACCGAAACTCCTCCTCCCGCCGCGGGTTTGTATTCTGTAGCCGCGGATTGCGGTCGGAGGAAAAAAATATGAAACGCGCGATTGCTGGAATTCTCTTGTTGGTGGGAATGAGTGTGGCGCCGGCGCTGGCCTGGGACGGTGACCGAGGCCTGCGGCGCGATATCCGCCATGACGACGCGAAGATCGCACACGATCGGCGAGAATTGCGCCGCGATCTCTATTACGGAAATTATCGTGCCGCGCGCCACGAGCGCAGGGAACTGCGCCGCGAGTACCGCGATGTGAATCGCGATCGCCGCGAATTGGGCTGGCGCTAGGCTTTTTGTATCGCCGGCATCCCGCCGGCTGTCCCGAGGGCGTCTCGCCCTCGGCGCCCGGCGGGCGAGGACGCCCGCCGGACAGCCGCCGAGACGGCGGCGCTACGCTCTCTACTCCGCGCCCTGCTTGATCCGCATGCCGTAGAACGAGCGGTATACGAAGGTGAACGATACGGCAAAGAACGCCAGCGCCAACACTCGAGTCAGAGTTGTGCCCTGATCGCTGGCCAGCTTAACGGCGAGTTCCACGGCGAGCAATCCGAACAGCGTGGTGAATTTGATGACCGGATTCAGCGCCACTGACGAGGTGTCTTTGAAGGGATCGCCGACCGTATCGCCGATCACGGTGGCATCGTGTAGCGGCGTGCCTTTCTGCTTCATCTCGACTTCCACGATTTTTTTGGCGTTGTCCCATGCTGCGCCCGCGTTGGCCATGAAGATGGCCTGATAGAGTCCGAAGATTGCGATGGAAATCAGGTAGCCGACGAAGAAGAACGGATCGACGAAAGCGAAAGCCAGCGTGCCGAAAAACACGGCGATGAAAATGTTCAGCATGCCCTTCTGCGCATACTTGGTGCAGATTTCGACCACCTTCTTGCTGTCGGCGACGGAAGCCTTGGTGACGCCTTCGAGCTTGATGTTGGCTTTGATGAACTCGACGGCGCGATATGCGCCCGTGGTTACGGCCTGCGTGGAAGCGCCGGTGAACCAGTAGATCATCGCTCCGCCGGTGATCAATCCCAGGAAAAAGGGGGCGTACAGCAGCGACAGCTTGGCCAGGTCCGCGGTGAGTCCGTTGGTGAGCGCCATGATGATGGAGAAAATCATGGTCGTCGCGCCCACCACAGCGGTGCCGATGAGCACCGGCTTGGCCGTGGCTTTGAAGGTGTTGCCTGCGCCGTCGTTGGCTTCGAGCAAATATTTCGCGCGCTCGAAATCGACACTCATGTTGAAATCTTTCTTGATCTCGGCCTCTACGTTCGGGACAGCCTCAATCAGGGAAAGTTCGTAGACGGATTGTGCGTTGTCGGTCACCGGACCATAGGAGTCGACGGCGATCGTGACCGGCCCCATCCCCAGAAATCCAAATGCCACCAGGCCGAACGCGAATACCGCCGGCGCGAGCATTCCCGCCGCGAGCGCCAGGCCCATGGTGCTCATGTAATAGGCGATGGCCATCAGAAACATCATGGCCAGACCCAGGTAGTAGCCGGAAAAATTTCCCGCCACGAATCCCGACAGGATGCCGAGCGAGGCTCCGCCTTCCTGCGCCGAGATCACAACTTCTCGTACGTGCCGCGACTCAGTCGATGTGAATACTTTCACCAGTTCCGGAATTACCGCACCGGCCAGCGTGCCGCAGGAGATAATCGTCGCCAGCTTCCACCACTGCGTGCTGTCGCTGCCGAGCAAGGGAATGACGAAATAAGAAATCAGGTAGGTGATGCCGATCGAGATAATCGAAGTCAGCCACACCAGCGAGGTCAGGGGCGCTTCGAAGTTCATTTCGTTCGCCGATCCATATTTCGCTTTGGCGAATGCTCCATTGAGGAAATACGACAGCGCGCTCGATACCAGCATCATGACGCGCATGACGAAAATCCAAACCAGCAACTGCACTTGCACGCTGGGATCCTTCACGCCGAGCAGGATGAAAGTGATCAGCGCGACGCCGGTCACGCCGTAGGTTTCAAAGCCGTCCGCCGACGGCCCCACCGAATCGCCTGCGTTGTCGCCGGTGCAATCGGCGATGACGCCGGGATTGCGCGCGTCATCTTCCTTAATCTTGAATACGATCTTCATCAAGTCCGAGCCGATGTCGGCGATCTTGGTGAAGATGCCGCCGGCGATGCGCAGCGCGGCCGCGCCCAGCGACTCGCCAATGGCGAATCCGATGAAGCAGGGTCCGGCATAATCACCGGGGACGAACAGCAGGATGATTAACATGATCAGCAGTTCCACGCTGATCAGCATCATGCCAATGCTCATTCCAGCCTCAAGCGGAATCTGGTAGACCGGATATGGCTTGCCGGGCAGGGAAGCGAACGCAGTCCGCGAGTTGGCGAAGGTGTTTACGCGAATGCCGAACCAGGCCACGCCGTAACTCCCTGCGATGCCGACCAAGCTGAAACCCAAAATAATCGGCAGAGTCAGCGCAACAGACTTTCCAGGAACCGGCGACAGCCAGCCGAAGTACGCGGCAATAATCACCGCGATGAAAGCCCACAGAAACAGAATGAACTTGCCCTGCGTGACCAGGTAGGTTTTGCAGGTTTCGTAGATCAGGTCGGAGATCTCGCGCATGGAGCGATGCACTGGCAGATTCTTCAAGCGCAGATAGATCGTCATGCCGAAGGCCAGGCCGAAAAGGCAGAATACGATCCCGATCAGCAGCAGATTATGGCCGTTGATGGCTGCATTGAAAAAACTGACCTGTGAAAGGTCGGGCAATTTCAACGCCGCTTCACCGCCGCCGGCTTCACCAGCGGGTTGAGCCAAAGCGGTGGCAGCGCCGACGGTCAGCAGCGCAGCAACAGCGGAGAGTTTTGTGGCCATGCCGCGCAGATTCAACGCAGCAGTGGCGAGCCAGGTTCGCATCATGAGTCCTCCGAAAGATAACAGACACCGGTTTTAAGGAATTCCAAACGTGTTTAGGCACCGCCTTCCGGAACGAGCATCCAGGATCGCTGCTTGCATACAACGGCGAGCAACCTCCATCGAGCCTGAGATCTCTGTTTCCGGAATTCCGAACACGCTTCCACCGCAAAACTGAAAGGAGTGTTGGAGCTTGGCCGCGTCGGATTTTGCGCCGAACGCTATCGAAATCCATGCCGCTAAAATTGACCGCATGAAATAAGATGCGCGTCCCGGCACACCAGCGCAAAACGGACACTTATAACACGTTGGATACGGTGGGTCAAACCGATTCAGGGGAAGGACTGTCCTAACGCGTTTTGGACACTTGGGGTTGCTGTATATTCTCAGCGTGATCAAAACGTATTTGCGGTGGGCGAAGAAAAAGGTCGTGGGGTTGGGCGAAGTGTTGTGGGATCTGCTGCCGGAGCGGACTTGTCTGGGCGGAGCGCCTGCGAACTTCGCCTACATCACGAGGCTGCTGGGCGATCAGGGGATTGTGGCCAGCCGCGTGGGTGACGATTCGCGGGGAGTGGAAGCGCTGGGGCAAATGAAAGAGTTGGGACTCGACGTCGATCAGGTGCAGCGTGACCGGCAGCATCCGACGGGCACGGTGAAAGTTGAGGTCGATGACCAGGGCCAGGCGCGGTACGAGATCGCTGATCCGGTCGCGTGGGATTTTCTGCAGTGGACGCCGGCGTGGCAGCGTCTCGCTGAGGAAGCGGATGCGATTTGTTTTGGATCGCTGGCGCAGCGGTCGGAGGGAAGCCGCACGACGGTTCGCAAGTTCCTGCGGGCAGCATCGCCGGGTGCGCTGAAGATTTTCGACGTCAACCTGCGGCAGACTTATTATTCCCAGGAAGTTCTGACGGAGTCGATGAAGCTGGCGGACATCGTGAAACTGAATGATGAAGAACTGCCGAAGATCATGCGCGTGGGCGGTTTTCCGCCGGGCGATGAGTTGGCATCGGCGCGGCGGCTAATCGATACCTACGATTTGAAACTGGTGTGCATCACACGCGGCGGCCGGGGAAGTCTGCTGGTGACGGGAGGAGGCGGGGATGCGAGTGAGCATCCCGGATTTCGCGTGCGCGTGGCCGATACGGTGGGAGCGGGAGACGCGTTTACGGCGGGCCTGGTGCACGAATATCTGCGGGGGGCGTCTCTCGATGCGATGAATCAGACGGCGAATCGGGTGGGAGCCTGGGTAGCGAGCGAAGTGGGGGCGATGCCGGCACCGAAGGGCGGGGCGTTGGAGAACTCGCTGGCGGAGATTGAGTGAGGGAAAAACCCAAAACGCAGCAGGCTGTTGTATAGTTGCGAGGAGCTTACGAAAGATTGTGTTTCCTTTCGTTATGCGATTCGAGTTGGAGAGAGGGAATCATGACAAGTAGCAATCGGGGCGGGCGCTCTCAGTATTTTTCTTTGATTGGTTGGATTATTTTCGCCGGATTTGCCGGGTTGACGCTCAGTTGCTCCAAGCCCGCGGCCCCGCCGAAGGCGCCGCCGTCGCGTCCGTCGGAGATCAAAGTGGAAGTACGCGACGGAGGGCCCCTCTTGATCACGACCAGCACGGCGGAGTTTCAGATTCTTCCTTCCGGATTTCTGCAGGCGACTCTATTGAAGGACGGCAAGCGGTTGACACTCGATGAGCCAGAGGTGGGATCGACTGGGGGCAGCGACTCGATTGTCCACGAGGGAAAGGAATTGGATTTTATTCCTGATTTTGCTCAGGCCAAAGTTCTGGAAAGTGCGGGCAAACTGGGCCGCGGGAAGCGGGTGGAGATTTCGGCGCGTCCGCTGGCGCCCGCGGGCATGGACATAGAGCGCATGCTGGTGGTGGAGACCTATGATGATTTTCCCAACATCGCCCTGGTCAGCTCGACGTATAAAAATGTCGGAACCACAGATTTTCAGGTCGATCAGGTATGGATGCAGCACCACCGGTTCAATGCGAAGCAGACGGACGCGAAAGCGCAGCCCTACGATATGTGGTCGTTTCAGGGTTCGAGTTACGACTGGGGCAAGGATGATGTGCAGAAGCTGACGCGAGTTTCCTCGCAGGCGAACCTAATGGGCGAAGCGGTGAAAGGCGGCTACGGGGGCGGGATCCCGGTGGTTGCGTTCTGGACTGCGTCAGTCGGAGAAGCGATAGGTCACGTCGAGACGCTGCCCTGGACGCTGTCGATGCCGGTGAAGGTGGAGTCGGATGGGCGGGTCACGGCGAGCGTTGCGATTCCGGTGCATGCGGGGCTGAAGCCGGGCGAGAGTTACTCTTCTCCGCGCAGTTTTGTCGCGGTGTATAGCGGAGATTTTTATGAGCCGTTGCGCTTGTGGTCGAGCGTGCTGCAAAAAGAAGGATGGGAAATTCCGAAGCCGTCGAACGAAGCCTACAACGTGAGTTGGTGCGGATGGGGCTACGAGTTCAACGTGACGCCGGCGCAGATGCTGGGGACTGTGCCGAAACTGAAAGAACTTGGGATCAAGTGGGCAACGCTTGATGATCGCTGGTTCGACACCTATGGCGATTGGGGTCCGCGGGCAGATACGTTCCCCGGCGATTCTATGAAGCAGATGGTGGATGAATTTCACAAGCAGGGGATACTGGCGCAGCTGTGGTGGTTGCCGCTGGGCGTCGAAGACGGGCAGGGGAAGTATGAGTCGCACAAGTATGCGATGTCGAAAGTGGTGAAGGAACATCCGGATTGGCTCATTCTTGACAAGGACGGAAAACATGCGCGCATGACCCGCGATCTGGCGGTGCTCGATCCGGCGCTGCCCGAGGTGCAGGCCTACTACAAGCAGCTCACCGAGAAATTTATTCGTGATTGGGGATTCGACGGGTCGAAGCTCGACAACATTTACAGCGTGCCGGCGTGCTACAACCCGGCGCATCATCACAAGTCGCCGCAGGACTCGGTGAATGCGATGGGCGAGGTGTACAAAACAATTTTTCAGACGACGCGGGCGATCAAGCCGGAGAGCGTGACCCAGGCGTGTCCATGCGGAACGCCGCCATCGCTGGCCTGGCTGCCGTTCATCGATCAGGCGGTTACGGCGGATCCGGTGGGTGCGGTGCAGGTGCGACGGCGGATCAAGATGTATAAAGCGTTGCTCGGTCCGCAGGCTGCGGTTTATGGGGATCACGTGGAGCTTTCGGCAATGACATCGACCGGCGGCGGCAACTGGAGCGAGCATGGAGACGATTTCGCTTCAACACTCGGAGTCGGAGGCGTGCCGGGAACGAAATTTGTTTGGCCCGATCCGGGGCCGAAGTTCAAGCCGGTGAATTTGACCAGCCAGAAGGAAGACCACTGGAAGAAGTGGATTGGGTTGTACAACGAGAAGATGCTGTCGAAGGGGGAATTCCGCGATCTGTATGTATACGGCTACGACGTGCCCGAGGCATATGCGATTCAGAAAGACGGAAAGATGTACTACGCGTTTTTCGCGCCCAAAAACGGCTCATTCAAGGGTGAGGTCGAGCTGCGCGGGCTAAAGCGTGGCAATTATCACGTCGTGGATTATGTGGACGGGAAAGATATGGGGATGGTGCAGGCGGCCGATGGCGCGTCTCCAAAGCTGAAAGCGGAATTCATGGAGCACCTGCTGTTGGAAGTCGGTCCGTAGAAGAAAAGTTGGAGTAAAAAGTGTGTTGTTAATCTCGGTTGTCATAAACCGTTAACAATAGTCACTCACAGGTGCGTCTTTATTGCGGTGGCTGCCCTTCTGGGCGGAAGAGTGCCCTGATTTCCGTTGCGCCAGCTGGTCTCCCCTACTACACTTATACGCACTTTTGGTGCTCCTGCAAGCGCTGCTCGTCGCCGATACCAGAGAAAACATAAAGAAGATATAGGAAAGGATTCGCCGTGAAAAAACTCGCGTGTCCCCTGTTCACGCTCGTGGTTGCAACTTCTCAGATACTCTTTGCTCAAACGCAAGGTCTGTGGACGACGACCGGAACGATGCAAACCGGCCGCGAATTCAACGCTCAGGTGAAGATCGCCGGGGGCAAAGTGCTTTCGACGGGAGGAGTTGACAATAGCAACAACATTCTGTCCTCGGCGGAAATCTACAGCGCCAGCTCCGGGAAGTGGACGCTGACGGGAAGCATGGCAAACCCCCGCGAATATTTCACCGCAGTCACTCTGACGACTGGCAAGGTGCTGGTGGCCGGTGGATTTGGCACGGGCAGCGTGGTGCTCAGTAGCGCGGAGTTATATGACCCGACCTCGGGGACCTGGAGTTCGGCGGGTTCGCTCTCGGTTGCGCGCGCGGCCCATACGGCGACGTTGCTCTCGAATGGCAAGGTGCTGGTGACGGGCGGTTGCACCTCGAACCCTTGCGGCACTTATACCGGAGTCAGCGAGCTTTACGATCCCACGTTGAACACGTGGTCAACTACCGGCAGTCTCAACACCGCGCGCTTTCTGCACACGGCTGTTTTGCTGAAAACCGGCAAGGTCCTCGTGGTTGGAGGAGCGTACGGGACTACCACGTCGTGTGAACTCTACAGTCCATCCACGGGCACATGGAGCAACGCCGCGAGTAACACTGCGGCCCGCTACGAGAACACAATCACTCTTCTGTCCGACGGCAAGGTGTTGGTCACGGGCGGCGCCAGTGGCAGGTTTCCGCTGCATTCCGCCGAAATATACGACCCGACGGCCAATACGTGGACGTCGACCGGCAGCATGACGATTGGCCGCTACGGCCACACGGCTGCGTTGCTGGGCGACGGAACCGTGGTTGTAGCGGCGGGATTTGGCCAATCCATCAGCTGCGGAAAAGCCTGCACCGGCTATGTTCCGACCAATAAGGTGGATATCTTCAACGAGACGACCGGCACGTTCACCGCTGCGTCAGGCCTGAGCCATGCCCTCGCGTATCACTCCATGACTCTGTTGTCGAACGGACGCGCCATGGAAAACGGCGGCATTGCGACTACCGCGACCTGTTGTGTGGTGACGAACACGGCCTCGTATTACACTCCGCTGACTTTGACATTCTCCGCTTCGAGCCTGAATTTTGGCTTGATTCAGATCGGAAGCAGCAGCGCTCCGCAGAGCGTAACGGTTACGAATGTCGGCAGTCATGCCGTGAGCTTCACTTCGATCGCAAGCAGCGGCAACTATACGCAGAGCAACACATGCGGTACGTCGCTGACCGCAGGGACCAGCTGCACCATCACGATCACGTTCACGCCGACGGCGCAGGGAACGCGAAGCGGAGCCGTGACCCTCAAAGACAACTGCCCGGGCAGCGCATCCCAGACTATCGCTCTGACCGGAACTGGAAAAACTCTCGCTTTGGGATTCAACCCTGCGTCGCTTAACTCCGGCAGCGTGCTCGTTGGCTCGAGCAGTACGATGAGCGTAACGTTGACGAATGACAGCGTGTTTTCGGTGAATATCAGCGGGATTTCGATCTCGCCCTCGAACAGCACCTATACGCAGACTAACAACTGCCCTTCGACGCTCGGCGTGCAGCAGACCTGCACCATCACGATCGTATTCACACCGCCAGATGTGTTTACCTACAACGCCACTGTGTCGGTCACGAACAGTGGAGGCAACCCTGCGACTCTGGCCCTGACCGGGACCGGAGTGGATAACTGACGTTGGGTGGCGGGAAAATCGACGCGCGTCGCCGCAACGGTGGCGCGCGTTTTTTCTATGCGCGCGAGGCGATGTGTTTGCGGAAAAATTTCGTTCGATACGCCTCGTCGCGAAATGCTTCCGTGCCGCCGGGGCACGTGGTTGACAACGCGCCCGCCAGATTGGCGCTGGCGAGGCATGCCGGCAGATCCGATCCTCGAACGTATTCATGCAGGAAGCCGGCGTCGAAGCTGTCGCCGGCGCCAACCGTATCCACGGTCACGACCTCCTGCGGGGGGCTTGCGAATCGCTCGGCGCCGCGTTGGGCCAGGGCACCTTTGGGGCCGAGTTTTACGACGACCAGCGGCACGAGATCAGAAAGCTTGCGAATCGCGGCTTCCAGGTCTTCGGTGCCTGCTGCTTTGCATGCCTCGCGCTCGTTGGGGAGAAAAACATCAACGTGGCGCAGGACTTCATGCAAATTACCTTCCCAGCGGTCGTCGGGATCATCGTTGGTATCGAGAGAAATGGTGAGGCCCTTCGCTTTGAGAAGCTGAAATAGTTCAGCGACTCGCGGGCGCAGGCCTCGCTGCAGGTAGTAAGAAGAAAAGTGAAAATGCCGCGAGTCGGCCAGGTAGTCGAGGTCGAGATCCTGCCAGCAGGTTTCTGCGATCGTTCCTGAATAGGTGAGAATATTTCGCCACGCTTGGTGGTGCAGGATTACGGTGAGGCCCGTCGTGGTTGAGCCGGGGACGCGGCGCACAAGCGATGTATCGACGCTGCTTTGTTGCAGACGATCGAGCGCGATCTGACCGAGGGCATCGTCGCCGATGCGGGATTGAAATCCGACGCGGCTGCCGAGTGCGGCCAGGTTGTGAGCCACAATCGCCGAGGAGGAGCCGAGAGTGAGCATCATCCTATCAGCGAGCAGTTCGCGCTCCGGCGGAAGTTGCTCCGGGAGACCGTAGAGGATGAGGTCGAGGTTGAGTTCGCCGGCGATGGTGACGTCGAAGCGTGGCATGGGTTCTAGAGCGACTCGCGAGTCGTTGATTTCGTTGCCCAATCAGCACGGGGAGAACGCCTGTCGGCATCCGAGGAGAAGGCGGAAGCGCAGGGGTCCTTCGACTGCGTGATTGCTCCGCTCCGCGAAGCAATCACTTCGCTCAGGATGACAGTCCTTAGAAGTTCGCTGGGCATGGCAGGTTTGTACGGTGCGATGTTCATGATTTCACACCAATGTGATTTCGATGCCCGATTGCTTCAACGCGCGAATGTCGGATTTGGGGGCACCGCGATCGGTGATGACTTCGTGGAGAGCTGACGGCGGGGCAATCAGCGAGAGGCTGCGGCGGCCGAATTTACTGGAGTCACAGACGGCCACGGTTTTCTTCGCGACCTCGACCATCACGCGATTGACTTTCGCCTCCAGCAAATTGGGGGTGCTCAATCCGAAATGAACGTCGAAGCCATCGACTCCGAGAAACAATAGATCGGCGCTGAGCCGGCGCAGGGTTTCCTCGGCGATGGGGCCGACCAGCGAAAAAGAATTCTTGCGCAGGGTGCCGCCCGTGAGGATCACTTCCACCGCGGTGCCGGCCAGTTCGGCGGCGATGTTCACGGCGTTGGTAATGATGGTGAGGTTCTGGAAGTTGCGCAGGGCGCGGGCAATGGCGGTGGTCGTGGTGCCAGAGTCGAGAATAACTACCTGGCCCTCTTTTACTTTCGCGACGGCGCTCTCCGCGATGCGCAGTTTCTCCTGATGATGAAGCTTCTCTTTTTCGCGCAGCGTCGGATCTTCGAGCGCGCCGTCTCTTGAGGGGAGCGCGCCTCCATGGGTGCGGTGGACGAGGCCGTGGGCGTGGAGGATTTCGAGATCCTTGCGAATCGTAACCTGTGAAGTTTCGAACTGGCGCGAGAGTTCGGTGACCAGAACCCGGCCCTGGTGGGTCAGCAGATCGAGAATGGCGCGGCGACGTTCTTCGTTGAGCACGGGAATAATAGCTTGCGGCGAACCGTGCGTCAGATTTGCGGCACCCTTACGGCAGGCTTCCTACACTCTTCCTGCAAACGACAGGTGTAGACGGCGGTTCGTGCTGGATTTCTTTTTATAGCGTTTTGTTTCGTTTGTCCACTGCAAAGGTTCGCCCGCGGAAATGCGAAGACGGTGGGCCGAAAGCGCGATCACCCTGGATGGACCGCCCAAGCAAGGCATACTTAAGCCTCGTAACCCATTTTATTGTATCCAGTTGGGAACCATCGGGGGTGATAACCAACCTTATACCTGCCCTAAAGTCCGATTGCTCATGGGAGGTGGATTTGCCGTAATCTCAAATTGGGACGAAAGCGGTACGGGTTTCGAAGCGCGGCGCTTGTTACGAAATCCGGAACGAGATCTGAAATCGTGGAGATGGCACTATGGCGACCCTATCGAAAGACGAGTTTCTTGTCCGGTCAGAGTCGGTCGTGGCGCGGATGGTTGCGGGAGAAACGCTGATCGTCCCGATACGCGCCAAAGTTGGCGATCTGGCGTCGATCTACAGTTTCAACGGGACGGGTTCGCTGATCTGGAAGTTGCTGGAGTCGCCGAAAACCGTGGTGCAACTGGCGACAGCGGTCGCGCAGGCTTACGAAGTGGAATTGGCACAAGCTGAGCGGGATGTGACGAATTTTGTGAACGAGATGAAGTCGGTGGGTCTGGTCGAGGTCCCGGCCGCGTCGCTTGCAGCGATGGCAGGGGACTGAAGAATAGCGACCAGTGGGGCGGGAAGAACTTACAGCAGCGGGCGCGGAGTGAAAAAGTAAAGCCGCGCCCGCTGCTGTCAGACTGGAGGGCAAATTTGGAGCAGTTAAATTATGGGGCGTTCAGCGAGGAAGTGCACTTGCGCCAGGGCGGCGAACGCATCCCACTGCAGGTTGCGATTGAAGTGACGCGGCGCTGTCCGCTGGAGTGCCAGCACTGCTACAACAACCTGCCCATGGGCGACATGGAGGCCAAACAGCGGGAGTTGACCAAGGAAGAGCATTTCAAGATGCTCGACGAACTGGTCGACCTGGGCTGCTTCTGGCTGCTCTATACCGGCGGCGAGATTTTCGCGCGCAAAGACTTCCTCGAGATTTATACCTACGCCAAGAAAAAAGGATTTCTGATCACGCTGTTTACCAACGGCACAATCATCACCGAACAGATTGCAGACTATCTGGTGGAGTGGCGGCCGTTTGGGATTGAGATCACGCTCTACGGGCGCACGCGCGAGACCTACGAGGCGCTGACCGCGGTTCCGGGATCGTATGACCGGTGCCTGCGCGGGATTAAGTTGCTGCAGGACAGAGGTCTGCCGCTGAAGTTGAAGACGGTGGCCACCAGCATTAATAAACATGAAGTCTCGTCCATGCGGCAATTTGCGGAAGAGGAACTTGGAGTTGAATTCAATTTTGACGCGCAGGTGAATCCGCGCATTGACTGCTCGCAGAGCCCGCTGGCCGTGCGGCTTACGCCGGAAGAAGTGGTAGCGCTCGATCTGAGCGCTCCCAAGGGAGTGAGCGAATACCTTAAGCTCGCCAAGCGGGATTTGGAGAATCCGCCGGCTCTGTCGCAGATCGACACCGTATATTTTTGTGGCGGAGGAATGAATTCTTTCTCCATCAACGCCTACGGAGAGATCGGCATCTGCGTGATTTCGCAGCAGGAAACTTTCGGCATTCGCGATGTGGGAGTGCGGGCGGTATGGGAAGAGTCGTTGATGCAGTTGCGAAAGCGGAAGCGGACGCAGGTGACGAAGTGTGTGCAGTGCAATATCCAGTCGTTGTGCGGGATGTGCCCGGCGAATGGCGAACTTGAAAATGGAGACCGCGAGAGTCCGGTGGCGTTTCTTTGCAACGTGGCGCACCTGCGGGCGGCGGCGATTGGAGTTGAGGTTCCGGCGCATGGGGATTGCGAATTCTGCGCCGGGGGAAGCGAACACGAGGCTCTGCTGGAATCGGCTCGGCGCATCGTGAACCGCGAGATCGACGTGGAAAGCTGGACCGGGCCGCAGCAGATTCTGCCTATCCTGAATAACGCGAGCGCGGCGGCAGGCGGTTGCGGAAGCTGCGGTGGCCACTGATGGCAAAGGATTGGGAGGCGGAATGAATCCTGAACGCGACCAAAGCGACGGAAAGAAAACTTACGAGCCACCGCGGCTGACAACGATCAGTCTGCGCCCGGAAGAGGCAGTTCTGACCGCCTGCAAGACTGGAGCGGGTGGCGGGGGCATGATGGGCCAATGCCATGCACATAACTGCAGGACACTGGGATCCTAGCCGTGACATCGTAAAGCAAGAAACAAAAATGAACACTGAAGTGACCAGCGATTCATCCGTGTATTTTCTGGAAGAAACTGCGCTGCACTTCAATCAGGTCAGAGTGGGCGGAGTGTCACTTCAGTTCGCCTCTATGGATCGGATCGCACTCCCTCATCCCCTGGATCAGTTCCGGATCGAAGCCTGCGCTCCCGACATCGCGATTCAAGTCGACTGGCTTCCAGAGCTGTCCATGCCACCGGCGCGTCAGTTGTTTCATTCGGGGTACACCTGGCGGCTGTATGATGCTGGGCCAGAGTTCCGATTCGACTTTCATGCTCCGGGTTGTGGGAGCTTGCCTTACCGGCGGTTATTGATCGACCGCCAATTTTCGCAGGCCAGACTGCAGATGAGCGAAAAAGCTTTTGAAGGCATCGAGGGGACGGCGTCGCCGCTGGAGTATCCGCTGGACGAGTTGCTGATCATCCACCGTCTCACCCAGGAGAAGGCGATTGAGTTGCATAGTTGCGGGATCGTCCGAGCGGACGGGACGGGGAATTTATTTGTGGGGCATTCGGGGGCGGGGAAGAGCACGACGACGCGGCTGTGGACGGCGCGTGAGGACGTCGAGGTGTTGAGCGATGACCGAATTATTGTTCGCAGGGACGACGTGCGCCGGGACGAGGTGCGGCGAGATGAAGTTCGGAATGCGGGAACCAACGATGGAACTCCTGTAGATGCCGCTGGTAGTGCTGACAGACCCGGGGTCCTTCGACTGCCGGACTGCTCCGCTTCGCGGACCAGTCCCTTCGCTCAGGATGACAAGAAAAATAGGGGCATGCGGATGTACGGGACGCCGTGGCATGGGGAGGGGATGTATACGTCGCCTGGGAGCGCGCCGCTCGCGCGGATATTCATTCTTGAGCATGGGCAGGGGAATGTGGTGACGCGGCTTTCTCCCAGCCAGGCCGTGGCGGAATTGTTTGCGCGGAGTTTTGTGCCGTTTCACCGGCATGAATATGTGGATTCCGCGCTGGAGTTCCTACAGGAGCTAGTGGGCGAGGTTCCGTGTTACCACTATGCGTTTGAGCCGACTGAAGCGGCGGTGGAGAGGATTCAGGAATTCCGTGATTGAAGGAACTCTCAGTGAGGCGTTCGTGGGCGAGAGGCGCGCAGTCGTAGGAACTCCTTTTGAAGCCGCAAGTGATGTCCACGCCAACGGGGTCCTTCGACTGCGGGATTGCTCTGCTTCGCGGACCAATCCCTCCGCTCAGGATGACAGGACTGGTGGGATCGCGAGGGTTGTTCAGAAGTTTTGTGAAGACCGACCGCAGTCCCGGCTGTTCGAGACGATCAGCCTCGACCTTTTGCGCGAGGGAAATGGCATTCGTTTTCAGGCACGGGGCGCCAGCATGTCTCCGGCGATTCGCGATGGCGAGATTGTGCATGTAAAGTCCGCGCCACTGGCAGAGTTGCGCGCGGGAGATATTGTTCTGGTGAAGGGCGAGATGGGATTCCGGCTGCACCGACTGGTGGTCGCTGACATCGAGCAGGATGTGTTCATTACCCGCGGCGATTGTGGGCAACAGGATGATCCCGCAGTCAGCGGCGAACAGATTGTGGGCATTGCGGCTGCCAAAGAGGTGCAGATCGCGGGGAAAAATTTCAGAGTGAAATTCCGCGGGACCACCGGCAGACTGCTGCGCAGCGTGGCGCGCGGGCAGCGCGTGCTGGCGCGGATATTGGCGACGACATTAAAGTTCGCAATCTGAGGCTGGGTGCCCTCAAATCCTTCCGCACCTTCCTACGACGCCGCCGGTACTGCCGCGGGCAAGCTGGCAGTTTGCCGCAGTGGTTCCGCCAACGCCCGCATCACCTTACCGAATCCGGCGAAGTCGAGAGACTGTGGACCATCCGACAGAGCGCGCTCCGGGCAGGGATGCACTTCGATGATCAGGCCATCGGCTCCCACGGCCACGGCTGCACGCGATACGGCTGCAATCAGGCTCTGCTTACCGGTTCCGTGCGATGGGTCGGCGATCACGGGAAGATGCGACAGATCGCGCGCCAGGGCGACCGCTGCCAGGTCGATGGTGTTGCGCATTTCAGTTTCGAAAGTCTTAATCCCGCGCTCACACAACACAACTTGCTGGTTGCCTCCAGAGAGCAGGTACTCAGCCGCGAGCAGCCACTCCTTCACCGTCGCCGATGGACCGCGCTTCAGCAGGATGGGTTTGTTGACGGTGGCGAGCCGGCGCAGCAGTGCGAAGTTCTGCATGTTGCGCGCCCCGACTTGCAGCATGTCGACGTGCTCGCAGATCACGTCCACATCCTCGGTGCTCATCACTTCCGTGACCACGGGCAGTCCGGTTTCTTCGCGGGCTTCGCGCAGAATCTTCAACGCCTCCAGACCGAGCCCCTGAAAATCATAGGGAGAAGTACGCGGTTTGTAGGCGCCGCCGCGCAGCATCGCCGCTCCGGCGCGTTTTACGGCGTGTGCCGTGTCCAGCAACTGCGTGCGCGACTCGACCGAGCACGGGCCCGCAATGACCACGACTTCGGGGCCGCCGATGGCAACGCCGTTGATCTTCACGATCGTGCGCTCCGGCTTCACTTGCCGGCTGACCAGCTTGAAGGGCTGGGCGATGGCGACCACGTTGTCCACTCCGGGGGCGACTTGAAGCGCTTCAATTTCGTGACGTCGCCCGCTGCCGACGGCGGCGACGATGGTGCGTTCGGTGCCGCGCGTGACGTGGGGCTGGTAGCCGGCCTCGCGGATGCGTTCGATGACGTGGTTGATTTCCTGCTCGGTGGCTTTCTCGGACATGTTGACGATCATGGGCTGGTCTCCTTGGTTAAATCGGTTAAGCACTTCGTATTCGTCCGTTCTAATTATGTCGACGCAAAACAAAAGCCGCGATCCAGGATCGCGGCTTGCGGTGGAAGCTTGTATAGTTTCGGTGGCCTTTAGTGGCTCATCCTCACCCCAAGCTGCTCCGCAGCCGCTGCTTCCGGAAACCGGAAGTAAGCGGTAAATGCGGCGCCTGGAGTAAATCGTGTCATAGAAGTCTCAATTTCAGTACAAAAACAGATTGCCCCGAAACCGTGGAACCCGCCTACTGGAGTGAACTGGCCACGCTTGAGAATGCAGTGTTGGCATTCGATCCGATCAAGCGAACCGTTCCCACCACGAGAACCAGAATAACCGCCAGCATCACCGCATATTCCGCGATGTCTTGTCCGCTATCTTCCGACCAAAGCCGGTGCACCATTTTGGACATTTGCTCTCCTCCAGGCCGCAGTCAGTTCCTCGAGAGGGAAGGACTGAACTTACTTGGATACACATGATGCACGCTGGCGCGGGTTTTTGTCAATGCGCGTTTGGAGATTTTTCAGCAAAAAATCAGCGCTGCGAAATCGGCGCTGCAGGCTCGGTTTGAGCCGTATTGGCGGGCGCAGGCGAGGTCGTCTGGGGCAGTAATTCCTGCGCGGACTGCTGCGCAAACTGCAGAACGCGGTTGGGAAGCATGCCGAGATACAGCGTGGCTACGATGCTGATCGCGAGCGCCAGGCCCAATCCAAACGGCACGGGAGTGACCGGCACCGGCTTGCGCGATTCGCGCATATACATGACGACAATGATGCGCAGATAGTAGTACGACCCGATCGCGCTGTTGACCACGCCGATAACCGTGAGCCAGATCAGATTCGCTTTTACGGCCGCGCTGAAGACGTAGAACTTGGCAAAGAAGCCGCCCGTCATGGGAATGCCGATCAACGAAAGCAGGAAAATAGTCAGCGTGGCCGCCAGCAGCGGTGAGGTGCGTCCCAGACCTTCGTAGTCTTCCAGCGTCACATAACGCTCGCCTGCGTTGGCGAAGTGACTGACCACGGCGAATGCGCCCAGGTTCATGGCGGCGTAGGAGGCGACGTAGAACATGACCGCGGAAATGCCGCCGGGCGAGTTCTTCGAGGTGGTCATGGCGAAGGCCACGAGAATGTACCCGGCATGGGCAATCGAGGAGTAGGCGAGCAGACGCTTGATGTTGGTCTGCACCAGCGCTGCCACGTTGCCCAACGTCATGGAGCAAGCCGCCGCGAGCCAGAGCAGCCAAAAGCGCCCCGGCGCGTTGATGGTGAATACAACTCGCAGCAGCACCGCGAACGCCGCGGCCTTCGGCGCGGTCGACATGAAGCCGACGATCGGCGCGGGTGCGCCTTCGTAAACGTCGGGCGTCCAGATGTGGAACGGCGCCGCGGCAACTTTGAATCCGAGTCCGACGAACATCAGCGCCATAGCCACGTACACCAGCAACTGGACCGGGCCGGCCTGCAGTTTCTGGCTGATGATAGCGATGTTGGTCGATCCGGTGGCGCCGAAGATCAAGGCCACGCCATACAGAAAAAACGCGGTAGCGAACGAGCCCAGAAGGAAATACTTCAGCGACGATTCGCTGCTGGCGGCCTCGTTACGGCGGAAGCCCGTCAGGATATAGGTGGAGATCGACGAGATTTCGAGCGCAATAAAAATCAACACCAGCTCCACGGCCGAGGACATGAGCGCCATCCCGACTGTGCCGAAGAGAATGAGAGCGTAGTATTCGCCGGCGCGAATCCGTTGCACCGCCATGTACTCGAACGAACTGAGGATGACGACCGCCGCGATGGCGATGACCAGAAAATGAAAGAACACGCTGAAGCTGTCCACCTTCACCATGTTCGAGAAGGCCAGGCCGGGAGACTGTGCCATGTACCAGGTGGCGAGAAGTCCGGCGACGGCGCCGCCGAGAGCGATGACGCCGAGCAGTTTCTGACTCGTCTCTTCGTCGACCAGCGGATCGAGCACCATGACCACGATGCCGAAAATGGAAAGAATCAGTTCGGGCAGAATGCGGACGTAGTCGCTCGCTTGAGGAATCGTTTGTGGAACAGCCTGCAACAAGAGGGGGAGATGCATCATTGCCCCACCACCTTGCTGACCACCTGCGTGACCGGCAAGAGCGCTGCCTGCACCGCAGGATCAATCGCGCCCAGCCACAGAATCGGGGCCACGCCCATCACCAGTGCAGCGGCGGCGCAAGGCCATACGGCCGCCTTCTCAAATCCGATCATGTCGCCCATGGAATTGTTGATGGGATGAGTAACTTTTCCGTAAAACACTCGCTGGTACATCCACAAAAGATATCCCGCGCTCCAGATAATGCCTGTGGCACCCAGAATTCCGTAGATGGGCTTTGCCTGGAAGGCTCCCGTCAGCACCAGAAATTCACCGATGAATCCGTTGAGCAAGGGGAGTCCAACGGAGGCCAGCACAATAAACAAATACGACGCCGCATAAACCGGCATGGGAGTGGCCAGGCTGCCGAACTCCGAGATCTCGTAGGTGTGGCGGCGTTCGTGAAGAATTCCCGCGAGCATGAAGAGTCCACCGGTGGAAATTCCGTGGGCCAGCATCACGAACATTGCCCCGTTCAATCCCGCCTGCGTGAAGCTGAAGATGCCCAGCACCACAAATCCCAGATGGCTGACCGAAGAGTACGCGATCAGCTTTTTCATGTTGGGCTGCACCATGGCCACGAGCGCGCCGTAGATGATGCCGATCAGAGCCAGCGTCATGATCCATGGGGCGTTGGCGCGGGCTTGCTCGGGGAACAGGCCGAGGTTGAAGCGGAGCATGCCGTAGGTGCCCATCTTCAGCAGCACGCCGGCCAGCAGGACGGAGCCGGCAGTGGGCGCCTCGACGTGCGCGTCCGGTAGCCAGGTGTGGAACGGAAATAGCGGAACCTTGACGGCGAATGCGAGGAAAAAGCCGAGGAACAGCCATTGCGCGGCGGCTGGGAAGTTGGGCACCTTGCCGCCTGCGATGAGGTCGCGAATCTCGTTGAATTGGAAAGTGCCGGTATTCGCGTACAGCCACAGAATCGCCGCCAGCATAAACACTGACGCGATCATGGTGTACATGAAGAATTTCACTGCGGCGTAAACCTTGCGCTCGTGGCCGAAGACGCCGATCAGCAAGGCCATCGGGATCAGCGTCGCTTCCCAGAAGAAATAGAAGAGGAACAGGTCGAGGGAGGTGAAGACGCCGATCAGCGCGGTCTCCATGATGAGCAGAAGAATGAAAAATTCTTTCACCCGGTCGTGGATCGACTTCCAGGAAATCAGCACGCACAGTGGCGTAAGAAATGTGGTCAGCACCACCAGCCACAGAGAAATGCCGTCCATGCCCATGTGGTAGTGGATGTTGGGAGTGGTGGTCCACGGGTTGTTGACTTCGTACTGGAATCCCGGTTGCGAGCGATGGAAGTGTACCGGCAAGTGCAGGGATAGAAAGAAGGTGAACAGCGAGACCACCAGCGCGAAGATGCGGATGTCGCGGTCGCGCCGCGGGAACAACACCAGCAGCAAGGCTCCCGCGAGCGGAGCAAAAGTCACGAAGGTGAGAATGTAGGGGCTCCAGCTATCGGTGCTCATTACTCAACGCACTCCCATCCAAATCATGAAGGCAATCAACGCGGCCGATCCGGCGGCGATCCAGCCCGCATAGGAGCGCAGATTGCCTGATTGCATGTGGCGAACTTCGTCGGACACGTGGCGCGCTCCGTCGGCGGCATTGTTGACCGTGTCGTCGATGATCTTCCTGTCGACTCCCTGCCATAGGATGTTGGTCGAGGCGTCGATCAATGGCTTGATGAATATTCTTCGGTAAAACTCATCGACATAATATTTGTTCAACACGGCTTCGTAGAGTCCGTTCAGCCGATCAGCGATTTTCTGTGGCAGGTACGGCTTGCTGATGTAGAGGAACCACGCCAGAATCGCGCCAGAAAAAGCGATCACTACCGAAATGCCCATGAGCAGAAGTTCAGTACCGCGGCTGGCTGCTTCTCCGGTGGCCTCTGCGGCTGCTCCTGAACCGAATACCGGCTCCAGGAAATGCTCGAAGCGGTTGCCGATGCCGACCAGTCCGCCGACCACCGAAAGCAAAGCCAGAATCATCAGTGGCACCAGCATCACCATCGGGCTCTCGTGCGGTTCGCCGTGACCGTCATGGCCGACCACATGAGTGCCGTGACCGTGCTCGTCAACCTGTGCGCCGTGGTAGTCGCCAAAAAATGTCATGAACAGCAGCCGGAACATGTAGAACGAAGTGATGAACGCCGTGACGACGCCGATCAACCAGAAGACCCAGCTTCCGTGGTCACTGGAGTATGCCTGCCAGAGAATTTCGTCCTTGCTCCAGAAGCCCGCGAATGGCGGGATTCCGGCGATCGCCAGGGTGGCGATAAACATAGTCCCAAACGTCACCGGAATGTAGGAACGCAGTCCGCCCATCTTGCGCATGTCTTGCTCGCCACCGACGGCGTGGATCACCGAGCCTGCGGCCAGGAACAGCAGGCCTTTGAAGAAAGCGTGCGTCATCAGATGGAAGACGCCGGCCGAGAACGCTCCCACTCCGCACGCCATGAACATGTAGCCGAGCTGCGAAATCGTGGAGTAAGCGAGCACCTTCTTGATGTCAGTCTGCGTGATGCCGATCGTCGCAGCGAAAAGCGCGGTCAGGGTCCCGATGACGGCGACGACCATCAGCGCCGTCGGCGCGCGCTCAAAAATCAGATGCGAGCGCGAGACCATGTAGACGCCGGCCGTGACCATGGTCGCGGCATGAATCAACGCGGAGACCGGCGTGGGGCCCTCCATGGCGTCGGGAAGCCAGACGTAGAGCGGGATCTGGGCCGACTTGCCGCAGGCGCCTACCATCAGCAGAATACCGATCGTGGTCAGAAGTCCCGCGCCAGCAATCTCCGGAGCGATCGGCTGAACTTGGGCGAAGACTTTGGTGAAATCCAGCGAGTGGTAGTTCTGGATGATTAGAAACAGTGCGATGAGGAATCCAAAGTCGCCAATGCGGTTGACGATGAATGCTTTTTTTCCTGCCGATGCCGCGGAGTCTTTCGTGAACCAGAACCCGATCAGCAGATACGACGCCAGCCCCACGCCCTCCCACCCGATAAACATCACCAGATAGTTGCTGGCGAGGACGAGCGTCAGCATGAAAAACATGAACAGGTTCAGGTAGGCGAAGAAACGGTAGTAGCTGCGATCGTCCCACATGTAGCCGACGGAGTAGATGTGAATGAGGAATCCGACTCCCGTAACGACCAGCAACATGACGAGCGAGAGTTGATCGAGATACAAAGCAAAGTCGACACTGAAGCTGCCCGAGCGAATCCAGTGGGCGACGGTGAAACCGTAGGGCGCGTCCGCCGCAGAGAACGTCGCGGCGATATACAACGCCAGCGCGAACGCCAGGCCGGAGAACGTCAGCGCCACGGTCGTGACCGCTCTCTTCGACGAGCGGTGACCCAGGAAGCCGTTGATCGTAGCTCCCGCCAGCGGCAGCACCGGGATCAGCCAGAGATAAGGATTCTGCGTCATAGTTTGAGCTGATTCATAACTTGAGAAGGTTCACCTGGTCGATATTCAAAGTCTCGCGCGTGCGGTATACCGCGATGATGATCGCCAGGCCCACGGCGGCTTCCGCCGCAGCCACCACCATGACGAAGAAGACGAAAATCTGTCCAGCCAGTGCATGCCACTGCGCGGCAAACGCGACGAAGGAAAGATTCACGCCGTTGAGCATCAACTCAATTGACATAAAAATCGTGATGATGTTGCGCTTGATCAGAAATCCCGTCACGCCGCAGGCGAACAGAAATCCGCTGAGCACCAGATAATACGAAAGTGGAACCATTATTCCGCCTCCCTTGTGAGCCCAGCTGCGGGAGTTGATGGCGGCTTGCTCGCCAACACCACCGCCCCCATGATCGCAATCAGGATGAGCACAGAAGTAATTTCAAAGGGCAGCAGAAACTCATGAAACAGCATTTGACCAATTGTCTTGGGATCGCCGGGCAGAGAACCCACCGCGACCGCCTCGGTTCCCGAATGCCGCAGCACGACCCACGCCACCAGGATGCTTCCCAGCAACATCCCTGGTATACCCAGAAGAACCGAGACACGACTGCCCTGCGTGCGCTCTTCGACGCCGGCATTTAGCAGCATGATGGTGAAGACGAAGAGCACCATAATCGCGCCGGCGTAGACGATGACCTGCACCGCCGCCACGAACTCGGCGCCGAGAAGAAGATATTCGCCCGCAAGTGCCGCCATCACCGCAATCAGCGACAGCGCGCTATTGATGGGGTGCGTCTGCGCCAGCAGGTTGACTGCGCCTGCGACGGCAACCGCCCCAAAGGCCAGAAAAAGAATCAAGTGAAGGTTAAGCATTGAATTTCTTCTTCGACTACCACGCGACTGCAATTGCCGTCGCAATCAGATTCATCAGCGACAGCGGTAGCAGAAACTTCCAGCCAAACGCCATCAACTGGTCATAGCGGAAGCGCGGCAACGTGCCGCGCACCCAGATATACAAAAAGAGAAATGCAAAAATCTTTGCCGCAAACCAGAACACCGGCAACAATGCCTGCAAGATCGGAGGGCCGAAGATCGGGCCATTCCATCCGCCGAAAAATAGAAGCGTGGCCAGGCAGGCCACCGTAATCATGTTGGCGTACTCGGCCATGAAGAACATGGCAAACTTCATGGCGCTGTATTCGGTGTGATAACCCGCGACCAACTCAGTTTCGGCTTCGGGCAGGTCGAACGGGATGCGGTTGGTCTCCGCGTAGGCGGCCATCAGGTAGCAGAAGAAACCGATGAACTGGCCGTGGAAAATATTCCAGCGTGGAATGAATCCCCAGAAATGTCCCTGCTGCGCCATCACAATGTCGCGCAGGCTGAAGCTTCCGGACATGATCAGCACGCCGACCAGCGACAGGCCGAGAGAAATTTCGTAGCTCACCATCTGCGCGCTGGCCCGCAATCCTCCCAGCAGGGAATACTTGTTGTTCGACGACCATCCCGCCAGCGCGACGCCATACACGCCAATCGAGGTGATCCCCAGAATCAGCAGTAGGCCCGTGTTGACGTCGGTGACCTGCAGCGGAATGCTGTAGCCGCCGATCGTGATCGCGTTGCCGAACGGGATGACCGCAATCGAAGTCAGGGCGAAGATGACGGCAATCATCGGCGCCGCAATATAGAGCGGCTTATAGACGTGCGGCGGTGTCAGGTCTTCCTTGAATAGAAACTTGATTCCGTCGGCTGCCGGTTGCAGCAGGCCAAACGGGCCGACCCGCGTGGGTCCCCAGCGGTTCTGCATGCGGCCAACGACTTTGCGCTCCAGCCAGACCGTGTAGGCCACGGCCGTCAGCAGCACGCCGAGTACGACCGCGGACTTGATCACCGACGCCAGAAGGTAGAGCCAGATGGGCAACGCGTTCTTTCCTCTTCAATCTTTCAAATACGGATATTAGTCGGCCGCGACTTCCGCCGACTTGACTTCGTGACTCTCCATGACAGACTTCAGCGTGCGCGAATAGCGTCCCAGCGTGCCGGAAGTGAACAGACCGTCGTGGGCTGGGGAAATCGAATCCGGAGAGTGCGCCGCGCCCGGGCCGCTTTTCGTTAGCGACGTGTGTTCGACATTGCCCGCCAGCAGATTCCCCCGCGAGACGTCGTAGCCGGGAACCAGTCGCTGGATTTCGTCGAGAATTGCCATGGGATCAAGCGGGCTCAACTTCGGTTCCAGCCCTTGCATCTCAAGCCACACCGCGTGACGATCCGCCTCGCCGGACTGGGCACCCCGCGATTGACCCATGTCGGCATGCGTCCCGCCGCCGAAGGGAACGAGTTTGCGAACCTCGAAGCCCATCGCGTCTGCAATGCGAACGATCATTTCAAAATCAGTTTTTGTACCGGAAATTTCTCCCGCTTTCTTCACCAGTTGCACATCGCCGCAGGTGTTGGTCATGCTGCCGGACTTTTCATACGCGTTCGCCGCGGGCAGCACCACGTCCGCCATGACCGCGGTTTCGGTCAGGAACATGTCCTGCACCACAACGAAGCTGTTGGAGAATGCAAACGGATCAACATTCAAGCGCCCAACGGGATTCGATCCGACCACGTACAGCGCCTTCAACTTGCCGCTCTTGCCCGCATCGATCATGCCGGGGAGATCGAGTCCGGCAGCTTGCGGGATGGCCCACTCCTGATGGAAGTTGCTCGTTCCGGCCGTCGGATGGTAGCCAGGCAGCAAGTCGGGATAGAGTCCCATGTCCGCCGCGCCGCGGGAATTGGCGTAGTCGGCCAGGCAGATGAATTTCGCGCCTCCGATTCCAGAACCGAAAGCGACTAAGTGGGCTATGTCAGCACCGCGAATCTCCGCGCCGAAGATGATGACGAGATTCTGTTCGCTACGGAGTTGGTTGCGCAGAGCGATCCAGGCGTCTTTGTTCGTGGTCGCGCTGTTGATCGCATCTGCGGCGGAATCATCGCCGGCCAGGAAGCTCGCAACCTTGCCTTCGGTTCCCGAGGGAATTTGTGCGAAGCTCGTGGCCTGTCGGCGCAGCTTGATCGATTCGGAATTAATTACGTAGAGCTTGGCACGGTGCAGTCGTACGTTGTTGCGAATCTGCCACGCTAGCAGCGGATGCTGTTCGGTCGGATCGTTCCCGATCAGCAGTATCGCGGGCGCGTTGTAGACGTCGGCCATGCTGGCGGTTAGATCGGGCTTGCCGCGCAGCGCCGCCGAGAGGGCAGGGAAGTCAGCCGTGCGGTGATGATCGACGTTGTTCGTCTTTAACACCACGCGGGCGAATTTCGAGAGCAGGTATGCTTCTTCATTGGTGGTCCGGTTTGATCCGATCACGCCAATCGCCGAGCCTCCGTCTCTATCCCGAACCTCGGCAAACTTTTTCCCGATCAGCGCGAACGCATCTTCCCATGATGCGGGCGTCAGTTTGCCTTCTTTGCGAATGAGCGGCTGGGTCAGTCGCTCTTCATGATTCGCGAAATCGAAAGCGTAGCGGCCCTTGATGCAGAGAAAGTCGCCGTTGGTGCCACTCTTTTCGCGGTTGTCGCCGCGGACGATCTCCATGCCCGTGTCCGACCTCCGCACGCCGAGCGTGGTTTTGCAGCCGTCGCCGCAGTGCGTGCAGACGGTGCCCACGTGTTTCATTTCCCACGGACGCGTCTTGTAGCGGTACGCGCCGGAGGTGAGTGCGCCCACCGGGCAAATATCGATGCACATGCCGCATTCTTCGCATTCCAGATGATCTTCTTTATTGGGAGCGATCAGCGAACTCACGCCGCGGTTCTGGACGCCGAGAGCCCAAACATCCATGCCTTCGCCGCAAACGCGCACGCAGCGGTAACAGAGGATGCAGCGCGGCCGGTCGAAGAACACTACCGGCGACCACTGCTGTTCTTCCTTGTGGTTCTTCGCCTCCATGAATTTCGATTCGGCGGCGCCGTAGGAAAAAGTCATGTCCTGCAGTTCGCACTCGCCGCCCGCGTCGCACACCGGACAATCGAGTGGATGATTTCCCAGCAGCATTTCGAGCATCGACTTGCGCGCCTGCTTGATCTCGTCGCTGTCGGTGACGGCGACCATGCCCTCGCTGACCACCGTGGTGCAAGCGGTCTGCAGCTTCGGCATCTTCTCGACTTTCACCAGACACATGCGGCAGGCGCCCTGCAAAGACAGGTTGGGGTAATAGCAAAAGGAAGGCACTTCGATGCCTGCGCTCTTGCAGGCTTCGATGAGCAGCGTCCCCGCGGGAGCCGTGAGTTTCTTGCCGTCGACAGTGAGAGTTACGTCAGCCATAAGAATCGCTTCGTGTAGCGCCGGCGTCTCGCCGGCTGTCGCGAGGGCGTCTCGCCCTCGCTGCTATTCGCAATCTAAACCTGCGGGCATCCGCCCGCACCTTGGGCCGGCGGGACGCCGGCGCTACACCAACACCGGTTCGGCCACGCCCGCCTTTTCAAACGGGCACGGCTTGCCGTCCAGGTGATCTTCAAATTCTTTTCTGAACTTCTTCACGAAGGCGATCGTCGGCATGGCGGCCGCGTCTCCCAGCGGGCAGAACGTTCGGCCAAGCATGTTTTCCGCCAGATACTGGATGTTGTCGATGTCTTTCTTCATGCCGCCGCCGGAGTGAAAGCGGGTCAGCGTTTTCTTGATCCAGTCGGTGCCTTCGCGGCAGGGAATGCACCATCCGCAACTTTCGTGCTGATAAAACTTCATGGTGCGCAGGGCAAATTTCACAATGCATTGCGCGTCGTCGACCACCACCACGCCGCCCGAACCCAGCATCGATCCAGCTTTTGCGACCGAATCGAAATCCATGGCCACGTCGACTTCTTCGGCAGTGAGACACGGGCACGATGCTCCGCCGGGGACTACCGCTTTCAACTTGCGGCCGTCGGGGATGCCGCCGCCCACTTCGTAAATCATTTTCTTCAGGTTGTAGCCCATGGGCAGTTCGTACACGCCGGGCTTGGCAATGTTTCCGCTCAGGCAGAACAGGCGCGTGCCGCCATTTTTTGGCGTGCCCAGCTTGGCATACCAGTCCGCGCCGCCCAGAATAATGTGCGGAACGTTGGCCAGCGTCTCCGCATTATTAATGACCGTCGGCCCGCCCCAAAGACCGACCACCGCCGGGAAAGGAGGACGAATGCGCGGAATCCCGCGCTTGCCTTCGAGCGATTCCATAAGTGCCGACTCTTCGCCGACTTCGTACGCTCCCGCGCCGCCGTGCCAGTAAATGTCCAGATCACGGCCACTGCCGAAAATGTTCTTGCCGATGAAGCCCCGAGCGTAGGCGTCGCGAATGGCCTTCTGCATGATCTCCAGCAGATAGCGGTACTCGCCGCGTATGTAGATGTATCCGCTCTTCGCACCTACGGCCAGCGCGCCGATCATGACGCCCTCGATCACCGAATGCGGATCGTGCTCGAAAATCAAGCGGTCTTTGCAGGTGCCGGGCTCGCTCTCATCGCCATTGCACAGAACATATTTCGGCTTGGCCGATTGCTTGGGCACGAACGACCACTTCATCCCAGTCGAAAATCCCGCGCCGCCGCGGCCGCGCAGGCCGGAATTCTTGACCTCGTTGATGATGGCGTCGGGTTCCATGGCGAGCGCCTTCTGCACGGCCTTGTAGCCGTCCAGTTCGAGATAGCGGTCGAGATTGGCCGCACCCTGGCCGAAGCGCCGGGAGACGACCTTTACTTCGTCGGAATGGGAAACGAGATCAGCCATGAGACCCAATCTTGGGAATTGAGTAATTGGGGAATTTGGTAATTGGGTAATTGAAAAACCTGGCGGCCGGAAACGTTTCGACTTTGGGTTTTCAATTTCTCAATTACCAAATTACACAATTACTCAATCGCTTTTACTGCGTTGCCTTCTTCTTATATTCGTCCAAAATCCTGTCCATCTTTTCCGTCGTCAGGTTTTCGTGAAAGTCGTAATTCACTTGTGCGGCCGGAGCCCAGCTGCAGGCGCCGATGCACTCCACTTCTTCTAGCGTAAACATGCCGTCGGGCGTGGTCTGCTTGTGCCTTACGCCGAGTTTCTTGGCGCAGTGCTGTAGAATCTCTTCGCCCCCGCGCACCATGCAGCTGATGTTGGTGCAGACCTGCACGTTGAACTTGCCGCGCGGCTTGGTGGTCAGCATGGAGTAGTAGCTGATCACGTTGTTCACTTCCAGTACGGTCAGATCAAGGCGGGTAGCCAGTTCCGCGATCACTTCGTCAGACAAGAATCCAACCTCGTCCTGCGCGTAGAGCAGCGTGGGCACGAGCGCGGAGCGTTTGGTCGGATAGTGCGGGACCATCTCCGCGAAGCGGGTTTCGAATTCTTCAGAAAATTTCATTGGCGTACCGTAACAGCGCGATTCGTGCCTTTAGTCAAGTTCTTGCTGGTGCGTCTCGACCCACCGGGCCGATTCCCTTTCCATCAGATCGGGCATCCTCTTCCGCCGCCCCTATATTTGTGACTCCGCGAGCACGTCTTCCATCCCCCTCGATTTGCTTTCGGCATACCTGCCTCTCTGGGTCGGGCGACGTCCGAAAAACGGGGGAATTACCGATCGATTTCTCCCAGCACGATGTCAATGCTTCCAATCGCTGCCACCACATCCGCCAGCAGACGGCCTTCACACATCGTAGGCAGCGTTTGCAGATTCGCGAAACAAGCGCTCCGCATGTGCACCCGATACGGCTTGGCCGTTCCGTCGCTGACGATGTAGTAGCCCATCTCTCCGCGCGGCGATTCCACTGCCTGATAGACTTCGCCCGGCGGCACCGCGAATCCCTCCGTGATGATCTTGAAGTGGTAGATGAGCGATTCCATCTGGGTCTTCATCTTTTCGCGGTCGGGCAGCACGATGCCCGGCGCATCCGCCTTGGTTGGGCCTTCGGGCATACCGTCCAGTGCCTGCCGCACGATTGCGGTTGACTCGCGCAGTTCCTGTACACGGCACATGTAGCGCGCGAAGACGTCACCTTCGTGCGATATCGGCACTTTGAACTGGAATTTCTCGTAGCTCGAATACGGCATGTCGCGGCGCAAATCGAGATCTACGCCGCTGCCGCGCAACGTCGGGCCGGTTGCGCCCAGTGCGATCGCGTCTTCCGCCGTCATCCGGGCGACGCCTTTGGTGCGCATCGTCCAGATCGGATTGCCGGTCAGCAGATTTTCATACTGATCGATGCGCTCAGGAAAGTATCCCGCGAAGTCGCGGACCCGGTCGAAGAATCCCAGCGGCGGCTCCAGCGCAATTCCGCCCACGCGAAAATAGGAGGTCATCATGCGCTGGCCGCTGACCATCTCGAAAATCTTCAGGATTTCTTCGCGCTCGCGGAAACAATATAAGAATACCGTTAGCGCGCCGATGTCCATGGCGTGCGTGCCCAGCCAGACCAGGTGCGAGTTAATCCTGGTTAACTCATTAAGCAAAACCCGCAGCCACTGCGCCTTGGGCGGAATTTCCAGCCCCAGCAATTTTTCCACCGCCAGCACGTAGCAGAGGTTGTTGGTCATGGGACAGAGATAATCGATGCGGTCGGTGAGCGGCACGACCTGCTGGTAAAACTTGGCTTCGCAGGTCTTCTCGATCCCGGTGTGCAGGAAGCCGATGTCGGGCATCATGCGCACCACGGTCTCACCGTCAATTTCGAGCAGCACGCGCAGAACTCCGTGGGTGGACGGATGCTGCGGGCCCATGTTCAGGATCATGGTGCGATCCTGGCCGGGTTCGAGCACGGGAGTGGGATTCAGGTGGGCCATGATTATCTCAGCGGTAGCCCTCCACCGGATAATCCTTGCGCAGAGGAAAACCTTCCCAGTCCTCGGGCATCAGGATCCGACGCAGATAAGGATGCCCGGTGAAGCGCACGCCGAACAGATCGAAAACTTCGCGCTCAAAATAATTGGCGCCGGGCCACACCGAAGTCAGCGACTCGACCGCAGGGCTGTCGCTGTTGAGGCGAACCTTCAGCCGGATGCGTTCTTTGTTCGGAATCGAAAGCAGGTGATAAACAACCTCAAATCTAGGCTCGGCGGGATACCAGTCCACACAAGTCACGTCGGAAAGAAAATTGAAGGGGCAGGCAGGATCGTCTTTCAAAATAACGCAGGCTTCTCGGATGAAAGCCCGATCGACGTAGATTGTCATTTCGTCACGATCGAACTTTACCCCGGTCACGGCCGCGGGGTTCCAGCCCACAAGCCGAGCGACGGCCGGATGGTTCTTCAGTTGTTCCAGATCGGTGATGGCGGGGGCCAGCGGCATTAGAAATTTCCCCGTTTGGCGGAGGTTTCGCCCCAGTCCAGCACGCCTTTTTTCCAGACATAGAAGAAGCCGACCAGGAAAATGCCGATGTATACCAACATCTCCCACAGGCCAAAGCGCTTCAGATCGCGCAAGATAATGGCCCAGGGATAGATGAAAACCGCTTCAACATCGAACAGAATGAACAGCATGGCGACCAGATAGAACTTCACCGAAAAGCGCTGCCGGGAGTCGCCCACCGGGGTCATACCACATTCGTAGGCCGACATTTTGGCTCGGGTGGGTTTACGCTGCCCAATCAGCCAGGAAAGTGAGACCACTGCGACCGCAAACCCGCCCGCCATAAGAATATGGATCAAAAACGGGAGGTAGCGAGCGAAGTAATTGTCGGGCATAGGATGAGATGGATATAATTCGCGCCAAGCGTTGCTTAAACGTTCTAGATTAGGTGTTAGCCCGCGCGAGTGTCAAGAGAACGACGCCGCATCTTGGGGAAATGGAGCAGATTATTTTGTAATTGGGCAATCGGGTAATTGTGTAATTGAAGCCCGGTGCGGTGCCGCGGAGTTCGGCGGTCAAATTACTCAATTTCTCAATTACGAAATTACACAATCTTTATGATCTTTGGCTTCAATACCGATGTGAAGCATGGCGATACCATCTATCACGTGCAGAGCGAAGCGCGTGAAGGCGAACTTCTGCTGCAGACGCAGGTCTTTGTGCGCGGGCGGTGTGTCGGAAAAAAAGCCACTTCCTACGGAAGCAAAACCAGTGGCGATCAAGGCAGCGAGGCGGCCGTCGGCGACGCGCAGAAAGAGCAGTTGCTCCGCCAGCAGCACCGCCTGGTGCTGGACGCGATCCGCGAAGGCAAGCTGGACGAAGTTCTGGACCATCCCGAAGCGGAAGCGCTGGCTGCGGTGAAGGAGCTCGACATCAGCTGGCTGAACGCCGAATCGATTCACGCCGATCGCAACCTGACTATGCAGTTGCGCGTCACTGAGGGAGGGGCGGCGGCACCGGGGGCGCGGTTGACGTTCCGCTTTGCTCGTCCCGGTGCGGCGCCGTTCTACACCCAGGCGGTGGCCGATTCGGGGGGCGCAGCCGAGATCAAGATTGAAGCGGCGGAAGCGGAGTTGCCGGATTCGTCGCTGCTGGTGCAGGCCAACTACAGCGGGCACACAGCGACGCGAAAGTTCGCCCTGCGCAAAGCGGAATGAACGCGGTGGTTACCAGCGAATCTTCGCCACCTGCATCGGCGTCATCCCGAGCGTAGCCGTTTTTCAGGCGGAGCGAGGGATCTCACGCGGGCTCGCCGCAACTGTATCCCTCAGAATTCATACCCAATGAAACTTCACATCAACGGCGAAGCGCGCGATTTCAGCGAACCTCCCGCTGCGTTCACGCTCGCGGGGCTGGTGGAAACGCTCGGCATGAAGGCCGACCGCGTGGCCGTGGAACTGAACCGCGACATCATTCCCCGCGACCGCTGGATTGAAACTCATCTCCACGAAGGCGACCAGCTGGAGATCGTCCACTTCGTCGGCGGTGGTCTCGAACGTAACTCCTAGCTCTTGGCAGGAACTCTCTTAGTCACCCCTTTTCCACCGATTCTCCGCTTGACCTTCACCGCTGCATGCCTAAAATGTTTGAAACATTCGACTTGAGGATTGTTTCAAACATATTTGGGGATTACGAGCAGGCGACCATGCAAGATCGGTTGACATCTCGCTTCACATCGCAACAGGTGATCGCGCTGACCGGCATCACACCTCGGCAGTTGCAGTGGTGGGACGAGCGCGGCGTGGTCAAGCCGGAGCGGGAAGGGCATCGGCGGCTGTACTCCATGAATCATCTGACCGAAGTGGCGGTGATCTGCGAGCTGCGGCGCAAAGGATTCTCGCTGCAGGGAGTGCGCAAGGTCATGCGCTTTCTGGACCGCGAAATTGGCAAAGGCCTGGCCGAGACTGTCGGACGCAGTTCCGACTATCACCTGCTGACCGACGGGAAGCATCTTTATCTGGAGACTTCGGCGCGGCAGATTGTCGACATTTTGAAAAATTCGGACCAGCCCATTTTGGGCGTGTGTTTGAGCGATGCGGTGCGGCAGGTGCGGGCTGGGGTCATCTCCGGAAAGACGAATACTTCAGTAACTTCGTCGGATTACCGCAAGCGTGTTAAAAAAGTTTCGTAGGCAAGCAGTTGAAATCACAGCACGAACTAGAACGCGTAGCACCTAGAACGCGTAGAACCAGGGACACAGGAGGAAGACATGGTTGGTGAACTGGACCTTCTCAACGAGTGGATTCCGGAACAGATGCAACCGGGTACTGTCTTCGTGCTGGAAAATGCCGGGGAGATCGGCGAGAAGGAAGATCCCTATTGGGCCGTGCTGTCATGCCCTTCGTGCGGCATGCTGGGCCTGATCACGCGCAAGCAGATCAACGGCTTTCTACCCGTGATTTGCGGCTCGGAACACTGCTCGGCGCAATTCTTCATCCGCGACAGCGAAGTCGTGGTGCGCAGACCTTTCTAGCCCGCCTGTCGGACGGCCAGCGTACGCAACGTCATAATGGCAACGAGTCGTCCAGAGGGATCGATGTCGGCGTGATCCTCGAATGGCGACAGCAAGTCTCTTTCCCGTAGCATTCAAAACACCGTTTTCCACTTCCAGTGTCGGTCACGCGATTCGACGTGAATTTTCGACGCCACAGGATTTATCACCAGTCAGCGAATCGGCCCCCATGGTTCATATTCCTTATAGCCGCTCATCTCCAATCCAATTGCGGGATCTGATCTATTGGTTAGACTAACGACCAAGCCCTGCGAGGTAACCCGCAACAAGGGAAAGTCTTCTGATCCCCATTCGTATTTCTTAACGACCTGCATTTTGCCCATCACCTGCGTTGTCTCCTCGCCGGTAAAGACGATTTTCATAGGGTCGTCAGGTTCCAGGCCGATGTCACCGGCCTTAGCTCCATCCGTCAAAGCGTAGGTATTCACGACGCCATCCTTGGCACCGTTGCGCAAAGCCAGACGAACAACGCCAGTCATAAACCATGTGAAATCTAGGTCATAGAACTCGCCGGTGACGACGTAAGGGTCCTCAGCCGCAATCGACGTAGTTGATTTGCGGCCTTCAGATGATTCGGCGTCGCAGCTTAGTTTCTTGCTCTCGTACCGGCAGGAAATCGTCCAACCGGGAAGCGTCGCAACATTTGAAGCTTGTGGCTTCGAAATCGGTCCTAATTTCTTAATGTATCCAATCGGGAAGAACTGAGAGTCGAAGCGAAATATCTGAACCGAGGATGCATTCTTAATGCTTGTGTCTACGACCTCGTAGCCGCCATTGCTGAGATGCCAAAGCTGCCAGTGCGACAGGGGGTTGTCGCCAGTCTTTGTCCTAGCAATGTAGTCCCCCTCAGCGACCAATGTGCGATCTTTCGCACTCGCGATGGGGGTGATTAGTAAGAGCAGACCGAGCGCGAATATTTTTCCTTGCATTCGTCCTCCACGGCAATGAACCTAGTTTAAAGAGACCGGCTGCCGGGTAACGGATGAGTATGACACTACTGGTGGTGTCCTTAGTTAGCGGAGTTAACAGCGGCCCGATTCGTCTATCTCCCTGACCATGAGACCGCGTGGCTTCCGACCGATCGAGCTCTTGACAGCGCTCGTTCTGTCGTTGGCAGAGACGTTGCAAGCAACGTCTCTACGGTTTTGAGACTGCGGACAACTCCACGGGAACCTGCTCCACAATTTCAATTCCGAATCCCTCTAACGCAGCTACTTTCTTCGGCCGATTGGTCAGCAGGCGGATGCGGTGGAGATTCAGGTCGGAGAGAATCTGCGCGCCGATGCCGACTTCGCGTTGAATCTGTCTTTCGGTGTCGTACAAGGCAGGAAGCCGCTGTCCGCGGTGGAATCCCAGTGCGTTGCGGTCGCCGATTTTTTCCACGGAAAATCCCTGCGAAGTCTGGTGCAGGTAGATCAGCGCTCCGCGGCCTTCCTGAGAAATGCGGCGGAGGGAGCCTTGCAGCGTGGCGTGACATTTGCAGCCGGTCGCGCCGAAGACGTCGCCCATCAGGCAGTGGGCATGCATGCGGACCAGCACTGGATCTTTACTGTGCTCGATATCGCCGCGAATGAGCGCGACGTGCGATTCGCCACCATCGACTTCGCTGGCGTAAGCAATGAGGCGGAATTCTCCGAAGCAGGTGTCGACCAGAGCTTCGCCCACGCGATGCACGTAGCGCTCATGCGCCATGCGGTAGCGGATGAGCTCGGCGACGGTGAGCATTTTCATGTGATGCTCGCGACAGAATTCGATCAGGTCGGGGACGCGGGCCATGCTGCCATCGTCCTTCATGATTTCGCAGATGACTCCAGCGGGCACCATTCCGGCGAGGCGAGCCAAGTCGACCGAGGCTTCGGTTTGGCCGGCGCGCACCAGCACTCCGCCCTTGCGGGCGCGCAACGGGAACATGTGTCCGGGACGAGCCAGATCCGAGGGCTTGGTTGCGGGATCAATCGCCACTTGAATGGTGCGGGCTCGGTCATGGGCCGAGATGCCTGTCGTGACGCCGGTGCGGGCATCGATGGCTTCGCAAAATGCGGTGCCGAACTGCGAGGTGTTTTCCGACGTCATGGGACCGATGTTCAGATGTTCGAGGCGTTCTTCGGTCATAGCCAGACAGATGAGGCCGCGGCCGAACTTGGCCATGAAGTTGATGGCTTCGGGCGTGACTTTTTCGGCGGCGAGGGTGAGGTCGCCTTCGTTCTCGCGGTCTTCGTCGTCGACGACTACGATGATGCGGCCGGCGCGGATTTCCTCAATGGCGTCGGGGACGTCGGTAAACGGGTGCTGGGGGCTCATATTGAGCCGATTTTAGCAGAGCCGGGTGCGAAGCGAGGCTGCGGTTTCGGAAGGGAACGAGCCCCGCTCTTGCATAAAATAACAAAACCACGGGAAGGGAGCGCTGGATAAAGCGCTCCTTCCCCGTAGCGTGAAGACTCACGGCACGGCGCACACGTATGTGGGCGTCGAACTCCATGAGCCGGTCCAGTTCGAGCCTCCCCCGCCGCTTCCACCGCCGGTCACCAGGCTCTTGACTTCCTGGTTCTCCGGCGTTCCGGAGTGGTCGCCGCCGTTGTAGCCGTTGCAGGTGGGCGCGTTATGCACCGGATCAATCATCATCGCGTTGTAGTCCGGCTGATCGCTCGCGGTCATCGGGAATACGTCGCCTTTATTGTCCTCGGACAGGTAATTCGCCGCTCCGTATTGGAATTGGAACTGAAGCGACGAAGCGGTGGGGGATGAGAAAGTGACTTTCCAGGTCACGTTGTTTACATTCCCGGGGAAGTTGGCCGGCAATTTGTAAGCCAGGCCAGCGGAGAAAATCTCATCCGCATGAGTCGCATACGAGAGAGGAATGAGGGTCTCCCATTCATTCGTCGCTGTGTTGAAGCTGGTGCTGGCGCAACTGACCGAGGACGTGAACGTGATCACGGCGTTCGGTACCGGCAACGTGGATGGGCCGAAAGTGATCGACTGGTTCGTCACGTTCACCGTAAAGTCCGTGGACGGCACCGTCCCTTGCAGTTTGAAGTGACTATTGAACCAGACAATTTCGCTGGCGTTGCTGCTACGCTCCGAAACGTTGTAAAGGACGGACTGCGGGCCGGTGGTGCAAGTCGGCGGTGGTGGCGCGCAGTTCAGTGTGGCGGTCGACGAGCCGTTAATGATGATGGGTTTGGTGGAACCAGAACTGGTCAGCGTAACTGAGCCGGTTATCGTGGAATCGGCAGTCAGGCTCCAAGATCCCGACGCCGTTTCGGTGGCTGTGTAGCCGGTAGCAGTAAAGGTGATGGTGCCTGGAAAGGTCGTCGAGGTACCGTTGGAGGTCACTGTAAGGGTGTACTTGATCGTGTACATTCTCCCCTTAGTTAAATCGTTTGCATGAACGGTGAGACTGTAACCCGTACAGTTGGCCGTGGCGGTGGCGCCCGTTAGAACGTTTGCCATGGCTGGCGTCGCGAACGTCGCGACCAGCCCGAATCCTAACGCCAGAGCGGCTAGACGCTTCCCAAGCGTGTGCAGCATTCCTTTCGGTCTAAGTTTCATACCTCCCCCTTTTGAAACCATTTTTTTTTCGTCATTTTCTGCCGAAGAGCGACCAAAAAATACTTCAACGCGGGGCAATCAGCCATACCGACAAACCCTTAAGCGAAATGTAAGGATTGTGTAGGAAGCCTTAGATAGGTTGCGCACATACACCGTTGTGGGATCCACCTCCGAAGGCTGCGTTGTCGGAACGGGGCCCGGTTTGTGAGCGGGCGAATCATACCACGGGCGGGCCTTTCAGCCGGATTTGGAATGACGGGGGGCTTGGTCGAGGTCCGCAGACGTGGCCAGCGCCCTAATGCCGCGGTCGGGTTGGGCCGATGAAACGCTTATCCCGCGGAGGGTGCCGGGCTGGCCATTGCGGGGCGCGGGGAATCCTGGCCGGAGAGGCAATGGTCAAGCGGGAGAGGCGGTGACATGGGCTGGTTTCGCAATTTGAATATCGGCAAGCAACTGGCCGTGGCGTTCGGATTTCTGGAAGTGCTGATTATTGGGATTGGCATCTTCGGTCTGGGCCAACTGTCCACCGTGAATCAGACAACCGTGCAGGTTGTCAGCCGCCAGATGCCGTCGGTGAGAGTGCTGGGAGCGCTGAAGTACGATGCTTCGGCGGTGCGCCGCTCGGAACTGAGCCATTTGCTGGCTACTGAGCACAAAGAAAAATGGGATGGGCCCTTCAAGCAGGCCATGAACGATGTCGAAGAGCATGAAAAGGAATATGAGCCGCTTATCAATTCCGACGAGGCGCGAAGGCTGGACCAGGATTTCCGCCATGCGTGGGGAAAGTATCTGGCAGTGCATCAAAAGTCCGTAGCCCTGGCGGTGGAGAACGAATATCAGGCGGGTCTGCTGGCCCAGTCGGAGGGAAGTGACGCATTCGAAGCGGCGGCCAACATTCTGCAGGATGAGGTTGTGCTGGCCGACAAAGGCGCCGCGGCCTTCGCCCAGCGAGGGGCGGAAGTTTACTCGTCGTCGCGGTACTGGATCATCGGCTTGTTGGCTTGCGCGGTGGCGGGCGGGTTTGTCATGTCCACGGCGATGGGGCGTGCGCAATCGGTCGCGTCGGGCCGAATGCTGGCGCAGATGGAGGAGATCGCGGGCAAGAATCTGGAGATCGAGGATGTGCAGGTCGATTCCGAAGACGAGATTGGGCGCGCGTGTGTGGCCTTGAATACCATGAAGAACAGTCTGGGGGGCGTGATCCAGCTGATTACGGAGACGGCCATGCGGGTGGCCAGCGCCAGCGACGAACTGTTCGCGGCGCGAGAGCAGATCACGTCGAATTCAGAAAAAACCTCGGCCCAGGCGAACATTGTGTCCGAGGCGGCGCAGCGGGTCAGCCAGAACCTGCAAACGGTTTCCGTCGGCTCGGAGGAGATGGCCACAACGATTCAAAGCATCTCGAGTCATGCCCATGAAGCGGCCAGCGTTGCCAGCCAGGCAGTGCAGACGGCGCAGGCTGCGAACGTCACCGTGGCAAAACTGGGCAAGTCGAGCGCCGAGATTGGCGAAGTCATCAAAGTGATCACGACCATCGCGCAGCAGACCAACCTGCTCGCGCTCAACGCAACCATCGAGGCGGCGCGTGCGGGTTCAGCGGGTAAAGGGTTTGCCGTGGTGGCCAACGAAGTGAAGGAACTGGCCAAGCAGACGGCGAAGTCCACGGAAGAAATCAGCCGCAAGATCGCGGCCATTCAGTCGGACACCAAAGGCGCTGTGGAGGCGATCGGAACCATTGCGGGGGTGATCGACCAGATCAACGACATTTCGCGAACCATCGCCACGGCGGTGGAAGAGCAGAGCGCGACCACCAACGAGATGAAGCGCAACGTGGGCGAAGCCGCGACGGGAGCGGGGGAGATATCGGCCGGGATCGGGGAAGTGGCGCGGGTGGCGGACGGCACGTCGTTCCGGGCGCAGGAATCGCAACGAGCGGCGCAGGAGTTATCGGAGGTAGCGAAGCTGCTGAGCGGGCTGATGGCGCAGTTCAAGATCAAGCGGCGCGATGTGCGGGTTGAGGTAGCGTTGCCGGTCTTGCTGACTACGACCGACACGAAAGGACGTCCCGTGGAGCAGCAAGTGACCACCATCGATATCAGCCGCCAGGGAGCGCTGCTGCGGGGCTTCCGAGGAGCGCTGCGGACGGGCAAGATTGTTTGGCTCACCCGCAACGATAAAACGCAGGAATTTCGAGTTGCATGGGTGGGACCCAAGGGCACGCCGAAGGCGGGCCAAATCGGATTGTCGGCGGTCGATCCGCCCTCCCCGTTTTGGGATGATGTGCTGCAGGGGAGAGAGCGGCCAGCGGTCGAGGCGGGGCGTGCGATGGCAGCCAGAGCCTAGAGTGGGAAGGCGTAGGTAGATCACTCCCTGAGGAATTCTGAGATGTGGTCGAAGTCCTTGATAGGTCGGTGGTGGCGCCAAGTGACACGGGGTCCTTCGACGGCGCGTCGGCTGCGCTTCGCTTGCCGGCGCTTGCTCAGGATGACAATTCGTTTTTGATCGCGGAGAATCAGCCGGCGAGTTCGTGTTCGGCGCCGCGGAACAGGGCGCGCATGGCGCGGATTACCCAGTGCATGAGCAGCACGATGACTGCGACGAAGATCGCGGCTAGCGTGCCGGCTGCGTAGGGATGGCGCGTGGCCAGCCAGGTCAGCGCGATGGCGAGAACATCTTCTCCCAGGCTTAGCGCGATGTTGGAGAACGGTTCCGGTGATGGAGTCACCGCGGCGCGGGCGGCCATTTTTCCTCCGTGAGCGGCCAGGGCTACGGCTGCGCCCAGCAGGGTGGCCAGGAGTTGGTGTTCGGGAGAAAGCTGGCTGGTTGCCTGGTAGGCCAGCAATCCGGCGACGGGGACGCGGATAAAGGTGTGCAGTGCGTTCCAGATCAGGTCGAAGGCGGGAATCTTGTCGGCAAAGAATTCGATCACGAAGAGCACGATGCAGGCGGCGATGACGGGCCAGCCTTGCAGCACGTGCAGCCCCGGCGGCAGCGGGAGATGTCCGAAGCGCGCCAGAAGGCCAAGGGCGGCGACGGTGGCGTAGAGATTGAGTCCGGCGGCAAAGCCAATGGCGGCCAGCAGGGCGAAGAGTTCGCTTTGCGGGATTTGCAGGACGTTGGGCATGGAGTGCCGAGTCGGGGCTCGACGCAGATCATAAGCGCTTTATATGCGGCGCGGGCCGAGATTTTGGCGGCTGCGAGCAGCGGCCCGGCCGGAAAGCCGAAGGCGGCTGTCCCCACATGAAGCAATACAAAAGGGCCGCTCTTTATTGAACGACCCTGTCGAGCGATCCTTAGATTTTTTCCCGCGCTACGCTTACAGCGTGGACTCGATCTCGAAGCCCCAGGCTTCCAGAAGAGGCTCGGGGATGTACTTGGAGTTCTTGTTGCGGCGGGCCCACTCGCGCAGGCGGGTCGACCGCAGATACTGGTCAGGGGAGAGCTTGTACTCGCGCACAACCTGTTCAAATTCGGTGATGGTCGGGGTGATGGGCCCGATCGGCTCAGGCTTGCCCCAGTTGGGATTTCCGCGTCGCTTGGCCATGAAAAATGCCTTTCTACAAATAGGGGATGAGAACCACAAAATCTGTCTTACGAACGAAACCTGATGCAAAACTTGCCTAACGCCTAACTATATGATTCTCCGAGGGGTCTTCGGGATTCATCGGCGTTTCCGGGCGGAAGGTCAGCCTCAGCACAGACAAAACAAGGCCCATGACTGATCCGCACCCAAAGCTAATCGGAGATTCAACATCTTACAGTCGATGGGGCCGGAAAGTCAACGGGAATTTCCTTCCAAAGCCCTGAAGGAATTGAATCCAAACGCATGTAAATAAGGCGGTTAGGGCGGTTGGCGCGGACTCGGCGGCTGCTCGAGCTACCAGCTTTGGGACGCATTAGTTGGGCCCGAGGATTCGTCTCGCGAGTTTTCCGGGCTGAGTTCTTCCGTTCGACGCAAAGAACAAATAAACGCGGGGCGCAAGAATCTGCAGATTACGCCCGTAACCCCTTCGGAGCGGGGATACGTTGAAGACTCACGGCGATGGACATAGAGTCAGAAAGGGAGTTCCGCAGTGCGGTCCCGCACGTAATCGGAGTTCGGAGTTTTGCTCAGAATAGGCCCGCCCATGAGTCTGAAATCGCTGGTGTTGTGTGCGGACGAAAAAATCGTACGGGTATTGCGCCGCGTGCTGGGCGATCTTGATATCGGAGTCGAGTTGTGCGCCGACGCGGACAGCGCGCTGCGCAAGCTGACCCGCGAGCGATATGAGGCGATCATCGTCGACATTACCGACGAAGGCGCGTCCGATGTGCTGCGCAGCGCGCGCAGCGCTCCCTGTAACAAGCAGGCCGTCGCGGTGGCCATTGTCGAGCCCATCATAGGATTGAAGGCGGTGTTCAGTATTGGAGCGCACTTCGTGCTGTACAAGCCGGTATCGAGTGAGCGCGCCAAGTCGAGTTTCCGGGCTGCCCGGGCGCTGATGAAGAGTGAGCGCCGGCGCAATGCGCGGGTGGCGGTACAGATTCCGGTGGTGTTACGTAGTTCGGGAGTGGGCAGCAATATGAGGGTGACCACCATCGACCTGAGCGAAGGGGGAATGGCGGTCAACGTTCCGCGCGGGCGGCGTCCTACGGGACGGTGGCAGATCGTATTCAATTTGCCGGGAACCGAGAAGGCGCTGGAACTTCCCGCCGAGTTTGCCTGGGAAGGCACGGGGGACCAGGCGGGTCTGCGTTTCAAGGAGATCGCGCCGGAAGCGACGCATCAGCTACGGGAGTGGCTGAAACAGAATTCTCCGGACGAGGAACAGGACGATCCGCCGATTCGGTGCCAGCTCACGGACTTGAGCCTGGGGGGATGCTATCTGGAAATTTCCTCGCCGTTTCCTGCGTCGAGTCGAGTGTCGTTGTCGATGCGCGTAGCCGAGGTGGAAGTGCGAGCCCAGGGAGTGGTGCGGATCATGCATCCGGATAAGGGCATGGGAGTGGAATTTACGCAGACCACGCCGGGACATCGCGAGGCGGTGGAAAGATTTCTGGGCGTGCTCAACGAAAACCGCACTCTGTCGCCGGAATTGCTGGTCGAGCCTGAGGGACTGGAGTCGGAACCCAGTTCCAGCCGACCGCCCGCGGACACGGATGATCCATTACTTCAGTTGTTCTACGGCGAGGCCCTGACCGCAGAACAGTTCCACGAGGCGCTGCACAAGCAGCGCGCGACTCCGCCGACAGGAACGGGCGGCGCCTCGGCTGCGGCTCACGCGTAGGCTGGCGGCGCAGCGGTTTCTTCCACGGCCAGAAAATCAAGAGTTGATGAAGCGTTGGGAATCAGGCGTTGACAATCAGGCGTCGACGACTTCCACCCCGGTACAATTCCTGTTGCAACAAATCACCGCCAGACCATCGCCCGCGGCATCGCTAAGTTAGAATAAGCGCGAGCCGGGATGGCGAAATTGGCAGACGCAGCGGACTTAAAATCCGCAGGTCCGAAAGGACTGTGGGGGTTCGATTCCCCCTCCCGGCACCAGTACAAATCAATGAAAGGCAATGGTTTGCGCGCCTCGACGACGGGATGGCTTTGAGGCAACGCGAACGTTAGGGGATTTTCGATCGACGTCTTTGTCAAAAGCCGCATAATCTGGCGGTTTTTTGACGGACACGAGTGTCACATCAGCGAATATTCGCGCCGGGGAAAGAGTGGTCACAAGACCGTCGCTTCGACCTCATTTATCGAATCGCCACATCTGCAATTCCGCGCGAGTTAGAGCCTGGGTGCCCACTTTGACCCGAACTGGAATCCGCTTGCCCAGACGAAAGTGGCAACGCCACGCTGAATGTCGCTCCACCCTCTGGGCCATTTTCGGCCCAAAGCCGGCCGCCGTGGGCTTCGACGATGGAACGCGATACAGCCAGACCGATCCCCATCCCATTTTTCTTCGTAGTAACAAAAGCATCGAAGATTTTTTCCTGATCGGCGACTCCCGGTCCACCGTCTATCACCTGAATGAGCATCTGATTTTGATCCGTCGCGGACGCTCGAACGATTATGTGCGGAGAAGTTTGGCTCCCCTCCAACGCTTCCATCGCATTCGAAATCAAATTGATGAACACCTGCTGTATCTGAGTCAGGTCCACGGAAACCATGGGGAGATGCTCATCCAATTGCCAGTCAATAGCAACGTCGTGCTTTCTTGGATCCCCACGTAGGAAACGAACCGCTTCACTGAGCACGTCCCGGATACTTACTTGCTTTTTTTCGAAGGACTCCTGTTTGAAGAGTCCACGGATGTGCTGTATTACCTGGTCGGCACCGCGAGCATCCCTTATGATTCGTTCAATCGAAGCGTTTGTTTCCAGGAGATTCGGCGGATTGGCCGCCAACCAGCGCTTGCCGGCTTGAGCGTTGGCAAGTACAGACATGAGGGGCTGGTTGAGCTCGTGAGCGATCGAAGCCGACAGCTCAGCCACGGTTGCAATTTGCGACGCCCGGGTAAGCTTAATGCGCGTATCGCGAAGATGATCTTCTGCCCGCTTCCGCTCATCGATGTCAATCGAAAGCCCGTACCACTGAACAATCTCGTCGTGAGGACCGCGCAAAGGCTCGCCTTTTGTGTGGTGCCAGAGATATGCTCCATCCGCACGTCGCAAACGGTGGACCACATTGTATGACCCCCCAGTCTGTATGGCCTGGAAAAAGGCCCTCTCGGTGTCCTCGCGATCATCAGGATGCATTAACCGCTTCCACCCCAGACCGAGAAAATCTTCGAAGTGCAGTCCACTGTAGTCGAGGACTCTTTGGCTGATATGAGTGACTTCTCCGGTCGGCGATGCAGACCAAAGCATGGAAGGAATAGTGTCGATAATGCCAAGCAGCTCATGCTCCCGCTCCTGAAGAGCGCTTCCGGTCTTCTTCAATTCATCAATGTCGAAGAGAATCCCGTACCACTTAACGATCCTCCCCCCCTCATCTCGCAGGGGCACGCCACGACACAAATGCCAGCGATATTGACCATCCGCACGGCGGAGCCGCAGTTCATTCTCAAAAGGTTCGCCGGTGGTAACCGACGTGATCCATTTAGTGCGGTGTTGCTGAAGATCATCAGGATGAGTTGCTTCCGGCCAGTGTGGTCCGGCCGCCTGTTCGGCAGATAACCCCGCGTACTCCACAAAGCGCTTGTTAACGTAACTATTGGAGCCATCCGGCAGTGCACTCCAGGCTATCGTCGGAATGGCATCGATCACCTCGCGAAGTTCTTTTTCGCTTCGGCGCAGTTCGGCCTCACTGCGCTGTAAGGAGACCTCTCGCCGGCGGAGTTCCTGAGTCAAGAGTTCATGCTCCGTTACGTCTATGCAGAAACCCATTCTCTTCGCGGTGCCGTCGTCGACGACCAGGGGGTTAGCCACACACCGAACGTACCGGACTTCACCGTTTGGGCGAACAATACGCTTGGTTATATCAAATCCAGCAACGTCGAGAATCATTCTTTCTATTGATGCCGCCATGAGTTCGCGATCCTGTGGATGGACGAGCGCCAGATACTGCTCAAAACTCGGCGGCTCTGGGGCTGGATCAAGACCGTGTATTCGAAAGAGTTCGTGGGACCAGTAGTCAAAGCCTTCTGCCGGGTCAAATACCCAGCCGCCCAGTTGGCCGAGGCGTTGCGCCTCGGCGAAATAGAATGCGCTTCTTTTCTCCTGCGTGCTCCAACGTAGCTGTTCGTCGGCCTGCTTTCTGTGCTGGACCTCGACTCTCGATCCATGCGCGAGCAAACAGTCGATAATCTGGCGAAATTCCAGGCCTTGATCGGCGATCGAATGGCGGTTATCTACTCCCAAATCGAGGTAAGAACCATCGTCGGAATTGCCTCCGATACATCTTGCAGAGGCGTTTCCTGACCCTTCAGACGATGAACGCGCCATCGATGAATTGGGCATATAATTCCGAATTACTTTGGCGGATTTGACTCCGCCCGAAGCGCATTCTCGACAGAAGGTGTTTGGGAAGTCCTTCAGGAACCGTGAAAAACGATGAAAAACTCTGAAAACCCCAGAAAGGCCGAGACACAACCTTGGCGCGAGGGCGTCGAGAGTCACGGCGAATCTGCAGAAGAAAACCGCGGGATCGTCACCCTTCCTTGGCCGGTTATCAAACCGCATCCCATGAATCCTACGTACCGCTTCGGAGAGTTTCTTTTGGATCCCCGGCGGCGCACGCTGTCTCACGCAGATTCACCCATCCCTTTGACGCCCAAGGCTTTCGACCTCCTCGTCTTCTTAGTTCAAAACCCCAACCGGCTAGTCAGCAAGGAGGAACTGTTGCAAGCGGTGTGGCGAAACACGTTCGTGGAGGAGGGAAATCTGTCGCAGTACGTTTCGCATCTCCGCAAGGCGCTAGGGGACAACTCAGAAGGTGCCCGATTGATCGTAACGATCGCCCGGAGAGGATATCAATTTGCGGGAGATGTCGTTGTTTCGGATGAGTCAGAACCTGCAAGGCAAGCCACGGGGAAGATTCTGTCGACCGAGAGATTGCGAACGAATGTTTCAACCGATTCTGACGTTCCAGAGATAGAGGTTGTTGCGAATACGCCCAGGCCATGGCGCAAGGATGGGTTCGTGGCTTCGTCGATTTTTATTTTGGTTGTGCTGAGCTTCATATCCTGGCGGCAGTTTCGGCCTACATCCCCGGCGAGAACGGGGAAAGTCATGTTGGCTGTGCTGCCATTCGAAAATCTTACCGGCGACCCCAACCAGGAATATCTTGCGGATGGACTCACGGAAGAGACGATTTCCCAATTAGGCCGGCTCAATCCGGAACAATTGGGCGTGATCGCGCGAACCTCGGTAATGCGGTACAAACACGGTAACGAACCGCTGGACCAGATTGGTCGGGAGCTTTCCGTGCAATATGTATTGGAAAACAGCCTCCGCCAAAGCGGAAATCATCTGCGCCTTACCGCACAGCTCATTCAGGTGAAAGACCAGACTCACTTGTGGTCCCACGATTACGACTATCCCGCGAAAGACATTCTTAATGTCGAAGACGATGTGGCCAAGGCGGTTGGGCGCGAGATCCAACTCCGTTTGACCTCAGAACAACAGGCGGGGTTATCGCGGTCGCGCCCCGTCAATCCGGAAGCCTTCGACGCCTACTTGAAGGGGTACTATTTTTTTCAGCGTAACACCAACAAAGATACGGATATGGCAGGAAAGTATTACGAACGGGCGATCCAACTTGATCCCTCCTATGCGTTAGCTTGGGTCGGGTTGTCTCGGGTGCGCAACTGGCAAGTCAACATAAGTCTTATTCCCGCTGAGGAGGGTCACCGGATTGCGCGTGAAGCGGTGGAGCGAGCTTTAGTCCTGAACCCGAATCTGGCAGAAGCCCATGCCCAAATGGGACGGATTAAGCAACAGGCCGATTTCGATTGGGCTGGAGCGGACGCTTCCTTCCAGCGGGCGATCGTTCTCGACCCCGGAAATCCCGAGCATGTAGCGATGGCGGCTTGTTCGAGGGCTTTGTTCGGCCGCTTTGATGAAGCTCTTCAGTTGGCCCGCCGAGCCGTTGACTTGGATCCACTCAGCCCAAGTAGTTGGGAGTGCCTTTCAGCGATCGAGCATTACGCGGGGCAGCTAGACCAAGCCGCAGCGGCTGGCAGGAAGGCGCTTGAACTGAGTCCCGATGCCTGGCCCGGTGCTATCCTGTTAACCCAAATCTATGTGATGCAGGGGCGGCCTCACGATGCTCTGGCCGAAATCGGGCAGGTACGCTATGACGCCTTTCATCCATTCCTATATTCGATTGTGTACTACGCTCTTGGTCGGAAAAAAGAGTCGGACGCTGCGTTGAGTGAGTTCATTGCGAAAAAGCCATCTGCGGCGTTCTTGATCGCCAAGGTTTACGCTTTCCGGAATCAGTCCGACGAAGCGTTCGAGTGGCTAGACCGAGCCTATGCCCAACGTGACACCGGTCTGCTCGAAACGAAAGTGGACCCCCTGCTGAAGAGCTTGCACGGCGACCCACGATTCGCCGTCTTCTTGAAGAAGCTGCACATGCCGCCTGATTAACGCTTAATCAGGATTTGATCTGTTGCACACTGCGCCTATTAAATCCACAAGCGCGTCAAAGTCCACGGGCTTTCTGAAGAAGCCGATTGCGCCTTTTTCAAGATAAAAGGCTTCGGAATTCTCGGAGGGCTTTCCAGTGATAATCACTACCGGGACCGGACAGCTGCTGCTCCTGACATGTTGGAGAAGGCCGAGTCCGCTTATCTTTCGCATCTCGATGTCGGCGACGATGCACATACTCCGCGAGAGTCCATCTGATCCTAGAAATTGCTCCGCCGAAAGATAGCCTTCTGCCTTATACCCACATGAAGCAAGAAAATTGACCAGTGATTCCAGAACTCGGGGATCATCATCTACGACTGCGATTGTGCGAGCCTGTATGTTCATCTCAACTCCAATCCCCGCCTGCACTCTAGAGGAATCCACGAAAATCTTCTCTCATGTATTCCTGTTAGGTGCCACGGTCGGCTCAAGTTTGAGCTTGGCCGCGAGCTTGACCAGAGTGGCAAAAGAGTCCGCTTCCATCTTTCGCATAATGTGTCCGCGGTGAATTTGGACGGTGTACTCGGTAATCCCCAACTCGAATGCAGTTTGTTTATTTAGCAAACCGCTGACCAAAAGCGGCAGCACCTCTCGTTCTCGCGGTGTTAGAGATTCATATCGAGCGACCAACCTTGCGTGTTCGATCGCCTCTTTACGATTCGCGCGATCCTGCTGCAAGGCTCTTTCAATCGAACTGAGTAGCGCAGCTTCATCGACCGGTTTCGTCAGGAAGTCAATCGCTCCTCCCTTCATCGCAGTCACGGTCGACGGAATGTCGCCCCGGCCGGTGATGAAGATGACGGGAATCGAGGTCTTAGCAGAAATCGACCTCTGCACTTCTAGTCCTCCCAATCCCGGCATCTTAAGATCCAGGATCAAGCAAGCGCATGAGTCCTCACGCCGAAAATCGAGGAACTCTTGTCCTGAACTGAATATCCGGACGCACCTGCCGCTCGCACGTAAAAGCGAAGACAAGGCCTCCCTCACCCTGGCGTCATCGTCGACGATGTAGACGATCTCTTTTGTGGGCTCCATGTCGCTCACGGGGTGATGAACGATTATAGCGATGCGAGCGGTCCCCATAGCAGTAGCAGTTCATTACATAAATATGGAATAGACTCCTTTTTTGCAGAGGCGGTGCCTCGCGTTGATATATAGTTCGCGCGCTCCTCTGTCCCGTCTCCTGTGCGCGAGCACTCGGATACTCTCAGCTTCCGGCCGACAGCTTCGCAATACTAGGAACATGTAATTTGTTCGGCTTTTCGCGACTGCTACTATCCGACCGAATCGGCCTTTGCGCAGATGCGAAAACCATGGGTAAGCCCCATGGCGCACGTGACGTCCAAAGGAACGAGCAAAACCAGAGCACGAGAACCATTGCAACCAAGCAAACAATTTAGAAGGAGAACAAATGAGCAACTTCAGCAGAGTTGGGCTCGAAGCACTTCTAACCCCCGATAACTGTGTCCTTGTATTGATTGACCATCAACCGTTTCAGCTCGCCAACGTCAACAGCCACGAGCCAACCATGGTCATCAATAACGTTACTGCCCTGGCAAAGACGGCGAAGGCATTCGACATTCCGACGATCTTGACGACGGTGAACGAGGAGCGTGGGGGCGTAATTTTCAAGACCGTCCAGGATGTCTTTCCAAATCAGAAACCCATTAACCGCACTTTTATCAATGCCTGGGAAGACAAGAGAGTTGTCGAAGCGGTTAAGAAAACCGGGCGGCGAAAGGTTGTTTTCGCCGCTCTCTGGAGCGAGATGTGCCTGGCGATGCCCGTAATTCAGGCGATGGGCGAGGGATATGACGTTTATGTAGTTACGGATGCGTGCGGCGGCGTGTCGGTGGAAGCACACGATATGGCTATCCGCCGCCTGGTCGCGGCGGGCGCTCAACCGATTACCTGGCTGGGGATGGCCGGTGAGCTACAGCGGGACTGGGCTCGTACCGCCAAGCTGAACGAAGTGGCTCAGGTCCTGTTCGATCACGCCGGCGCATCTGGATCGGTACTCGGTTGGGAGATGCAACTCCTGCACGCGTCGGAAGTGAAAGCTTAGGAGCTTGCACTCGAAATTTCATTCTGCTTATCGAAATGCAAACGATGCGCGAAAACAACAGTCCGGTTCCTGACGTTAGCCAGCCGAGACGCACGCGGCGAGAGGTTATGACCGCCCTCATCGCTACGGCGCTCTCGGCGAGGCTCGCCTCAGGAACGGGACTCATTTACAACCAAACTACCTCTGAGGGGAATGTCCACATGGCACAAACAGTCGAAACGTTGCTACATGAAAACATACATGGGGTTTTTAGCGAACCCGACGTGGAGAAGCGTCATAACAACATCGCAAGACTGTGGGCTGAAGATGGTGTGTTCATCGATCCCGAATCCCGGTATGAGGGGCATTCAGGTGTTGCCTTCGCGGCCGACGGGCTTGCCAAAAGGTTTCCCAACTTCATCTTTACCGAGCGCGGCGACATTCTGGCATATCACGGAGTCGGCAAGCTCGATTGGGGATTCGGTCCCGCTGGAGCGGAATTCGTTATCACTGGCAGCGATGTGCTCGCGATGAAGGGTGACAAGATCGGCTCTATTTACACATTCGTCGATCCACCAAAGAAATAGTTCGGTTATGCCCAATCAGGAAGCAGATCGAAATGAAGTTCGATAACCGGGTTGTCGGCGTTGCGGCTAGACACCTGCTCTGTTGTTTGCGAGTTCTTTGCTTGCTCACCGCGACGTCTATCTGTTCCGCTCAGGTCCAGCTACCGACCGTGAATCTGGGCGACACGAACTTTGAGGATGGGTTTGCCGGTCAGGGTTGGCTTCTGGAGGAGTTCCCGGAAGCTTACGTGGCAAGCGAACTCAAGGACTCCCACGGGAATACCGTTCCAGGGAGCAACCGCGTCACCGCCGATAGCAGCACTACACACGTGGCCTATATAAGTGGGAAGCGCGTTCTCGGAGGATGGCTGGCGGGAGAGATTTTGCAGCCGTTAGTGGATCTCGATGTGCGGCTCGCTAATGGCACTTCTTCACGAGTGCGCGGATTGGCCGACGTGACAGTCGGCGCCGGATTACAGTGGGCGCCGAAGAAGATTGGGGAGGGAGTGTTCGTGCATCGCGTGGTACTTGACGTTGATTTGCCCACAGGCAAGTACAGCGACACGCAGCCAGTAAACATCGGCAATCACTTCGTTGTGGTCAATCCCTACTATGCGCTGACTTATGAGCGCAAAAAACTCGAGTTCAGCGCGCGACTGCATTATCTCTGGAACTCCACCAATAACGATCCATTCGTAGGGTTCGGAATTAGGAGCATGCAGCCAGGGCAGGCTTTTCATGCCAACTACTCGACTTCTTACGAACTGTGGAAGGACGTCAGGCTTGGCTTTAACGGTTACTGGCTGCAGCAGCTGACCGACCACGAGATCAACGGCAACGACGTGCGCAATTCCAGGGAGCGGACGGTAGGGCTTGGTCCAGGAATCCAGCTCGGCGGCGGAACAGTCTGGTTTCGTCTGAATGGCTACATCGAAACAGACGTTCACAATCGTCCAAGTGGAATCGCGGTGACCTTCCGTATCTCCAAGGCTGTTCCGATCAAGGAATCGCAACCGTAGGCTGGCGCGGCAAAGAGGCCGTCGCACTACTAGGAATATGTAATTTATCCAGCTCTTTGCAATCGGTACTCTCGTATTGCTTGCGACAGTCGACTGCAGGACTCATTTTGCGACGCGCCTTTGGCCGTGTCAGTTGCGAGTTCCGCAGGGTGGGAACGAATGGCAGGGAGACCGCAACTGACCGGCCAAGCTAGAGGCAAGAGCAAGCCACTCGCAACGACGACGGAAGCGGCGCGACGAGATTCTGAAGCTCACGTTCAGCCAGAAAGGAGAGAACGATGAGGATACTGGTAATCGGCGCGACGGGTCTACTGGGCACCCCTGTGGCGCGAGCACTTGAAGTGAATCATGAGGTTCTTAGGGCCAGCCTCAAGGGGTCGGCTCTGCAAGTGGACTTCGCGGATCCCGGATCGATTCGGAACCTTTATGCAAAAGTCGGCCCGGTGGACGCCGTTGTGAGCGTTGCGGGTCAGGCTGTCTTTCGCCCCTTGTCCGCTCTCTCCGACGCCGACTTCGAACTCGGCCTCAAGAACAAACTGATGGGTCAGATCAACCTGGTGCGCCTCGGCATTGAATCACTCAAGGATGGCGGCTCATTCACGCTCACATCAGGGCTCCTGAGCCGATGGCCGGTTGCCGGCGCGGTGGCTGTCAGCGTGGTTAACGCCGGAGTTGAGGCCTTCGCCCGCACCGCGGCCCTGGAGCTTCCGCGCGGCCTGCGCATCAACGCGGTCTCTCCCGGTTGGGTTCGCGAGACACTTCTTGCGTTGAAGCAGGACCCCGCCCCTGGCGTCCCGGCCGTGGAAGTGGCGCAAACCTACATGAAAGCTGTCGAAGGCAAGATGACCGGGCAGACGCTCGATGTTGTCAAAGCTTCCAGTTAATCAGGACGCGCCTCGCACCGCCGTTCAGACGCTGAAATCAGATCCCCTTACAGTGATTTGGTTTAACACGGACTGACTAACAAAGGAAAAAGCCCACATGTCGACAAACTTGACCGCAGTGCTTCAACAGCTTTTGCAGAACACCACGAATCTCACAGTGCTCAGTCAACTCATGACGCCGGATGTCACCTACGTTTCATTGAATTTTAACAACCCTGAACTGAAGAAAGTTGAGCCATGGGCCGGTACTCACAAGGGGCCTCAGGCGCTGTCGGATGTCTTCGCTGCGATCCAACGCTACTGGAAAACACTCGACTTCAAGGTCACCGACACGCTTGAGCAGGCTAGTCGCGTTGCATTCTTCGGCTCTTTTACCTACAAGTCGAACGTGACCGGGAAAGAGATTACGTCGCCATTTGCTCTGTTGGCGCGCTTCGAGGGAGACAAGGTTGCTTACGTCCAGTTTCTCGAAGACAGCTATGGCACAGCAGGCTCGTTCAAGACTGGAGGCGCAACACGGTTCCACAGCGATCCCTCGGGCATAGAGGTTGAGGTGTAAGCATGCCCAACGTGTCGAATGAAGAAAAGCGACCGCCGAGGACATCCGGGAACTTGCTCGACTGGCTTCAACGAGTTTTGGACACGCAGTTGGCACCTGCAAGATGGGCGTGGACAAGCTCGCTGTTGTCGACCCAGAGCTCCGGGTACACGGCATATTGGGTTTACGCGTGGCAGACGCTTCTGTGATGCCACAGATCATTACGGGGCCAGGGACAAACGCGTCGACCCAGATGATTGCGGGACGCGCCGCCAAGTTAATTCTCGGTTAGAAGTACGGATCGTATGACCGGCAATCCAGAAAAATCGCTGACCATCGACACCCATCACCGACTACCCTAAATGAAACTTGCCTGGGCTTGTGCAATTGCTTTTTCGCTCGCAACGGTTCTGCAGGGGCAGGAGCCCACTCCTCCTTCTACCCCACCAGGCACAGCTGCGACCGACCAATCACATTTGCCAGATGCTCCGAGCGCGAACTCAGTTGTCGCGAAGACGAGCTCATCGTCATCCAAGTCCTCAGATACCGGACAGACCAAACGCATCCTCGGAATCATACCTAACTTCCGCTCGGTGGGCGCAGACGTGATTCTGCCGCCGCAAACTGCCAAGGACAAATTCAAAATCGGTTTGCAGGACACCTTCGACTACTCGAATTTCATCTTCGTGGGCGCACAGGCCGGGCTCAGTCAAGCGACGAATTCCTATCCAGCATTTCATCAAGGTGTCCGCGGGTACGCCCGATATTACTGGCACACATTTGCAGATCAATCGGATGAGAACATTTGGGTCGAATCCATTCTGCCAGCCGCGTTTCATGAGGACAGCAGGTATTACACCTTAGGCCACGGAGGATTCATCAGGCGTACTGGCTATGCCCTAAGCCGTGTGATCATCACTCGGACGGACAACGGGACTGAGAGCCTTAACGCATCCGAGATCATCGGAGCGGGTGGGGCGGCAGGAATCTCCTCTGCTTATTATCCGAAGCAATATTGCACGTGGACCAAGACCGGTCAGCGCTGGCTGACCAACGTTATTCTTGACGGCGCAAACTTCGTCGTCAGGGAGTTCTGGCCAGACGTGCATTCTGCTTTCAGACATCACCGGGACTAGCACCTTTTACGAGCAACCCGAGCGCTTCAATCGATGCAGGAACCAGCATGGGCTGATCACTCTCGGCGAATCAGTTACCCGAAGTTGATCAAGTGTGTTATTCCGTTGTAGATTTTGTACGACCGCTGGGGTGAAGACGTATCCATTTTTTTGCTCTATTGCGTCGGCGGTTACCTCACACGCTGTTTTCGCATTGGACGACCGATGCTGCTTCGTCCCGGCCGTCCTCGACAAGTAGAGCCAGTGCATGCGGTTCGCAGTAACCAGGTGCGAGCAAGATTGGGGAAGACAACATGACCCAGATCCAGAAACGCTTTCTGATCGGTGGAGTTCTTGGCTTGATCGGGCTCGCTCTGATTGTTGGAGCCCTTCGGCCGTCCAAGCAAGCTATGGGTGCGCCGCCCAGCACTCCGGATGTCGAGGTGGCGCAGGTTCAGAAGGAGGATGTTCCAATTTATGGGGACTGGATTGGCACGCTTGACGGTCTGGTCAATGCTGACGTCCGGGCGCAGGTCACTGGCTACCTCTTGAAGCAGGGCTATCAGGAGGGTGCGTCGGTGAAGCAGGGCCAGCTCCTTTTCCAAATCGATCCGCGGCCTTTTCAGGCGGCGCTCGATCAAGCCCAAGGCCAGCTTGCCCAGGCGAAGGCCGCCCTCGCCAACGCGCAAGCGGTACAGCGCCGGACCGAACTTGATGTTCAGCGGTACAAACCGCTGGCTGAGCAACAAGCGGCCAGCCAACAAGATCTCGACAACGCGGTTCAGAACAATCTCGCCGCACTCGCGACTGTCGAAACCGCCAAGGCCCAGATCAAGACCTACGACGCTTCGGTTGAAACCGCGAAAATCAATCTGGATTTTACCCGCCTGGTTGCACCCATCGACGGCATCGCTGGCCAGGCCCAACTACAAGTTGGCGCCCTGGTCAGCCCGAGCAGCGGGATCGTGACTTCCGTTTCTACAGTGAATCCGATCAAAGTCTATTTCACCGTGAGCGAGCCTCAATATCTTTCATGGCGGGCACGTTTTCCGACCGAGGAGAGCCGCTTGCAGGCCGACAAGGAACTCCGGCTGCAACTGATCCTGGCGGACGGTTCAACCTATCCGCACGAAGGAAAGTTCTATTTTGCCGACCGCCAGGTGAACGAGACCACGGGAGCGATTCGGATCGCCGGACTCTTTCCCAATCCCAACAATATTTTGAGACCCGGCGGCTACGGCAAAGTCCGCGCGGTAATCCGGACCCAGCCGGGGGCCTTGCTTGTTCCCCAACGGGCAGTGTCAGAGCTGCAGGGCGGCTACCAGATTGCTGTGGTTGGCACCGACAACAAAGTTGACGTGCGAACGGTCACGGTGGGCGACCGGGTTGATAACCGATGGATCATCGCTGACGGGCTCAATCCTGGGGACAGAGTCGTCGTTGAAGGAGTTCAGAGAATGCGCAGTGGTGTGCACGTGAACCCCAAGCCATTCATAGCCCAAAATCAAGGATCGGCAAATCAAGGATCGGCAAATCAAGGATCGGCAAATCAAGGATCGGCAAATCAAGGATCGGCAAATCAAGGATCGGCGAATCGATAAGGACGGATGACCCATGTCGAAATTCTTTATCAACCGTCCCATCGTCGCCATGGTGATTTCCATCGTCATGGTATTGGTTGGCACACTCACAGTGCTGAGCTTGCCCGTCGCACAGTTTCCCAACATCACTCCACCGGAAATTCAGGTGCTGGCCACCTACGTGGGAGCTGATGCGCAGACGCTGGAGCAAGCGGTGGCTACTCCGATCGAGCAGCAGATGAACGGAGTAGACAACGAGAATTACATGTACTCGTTGAACGCCACCGGGAACAATACCACCAGCCTGATCGTGGATTTTGACGTCAAGACCGACCCGAATACCGATTTCATTCTCACGCAGTCGCGGGAGACGCAGGCTGCTTCTCAGCTGCCATCGGACGTCACCAACTACGGCGTCACGGTACGAAAATCGGTGACCGCCCCGCTGATGTGGGTTGCACTTTACTCTCCACGCGGAACGTACGACGCAAGGTTTCTCGCGAACTACGCCTACATCAATCTCACCGACCCCATCCTTCGCTCGCCCGGCATCGGCAACGCGCAAGTATTCGGCGCCGGTCAGTACGCGATGCGCCTTTGGGTAAAGCCGGACACGTTGGCGAAACTTGGCATCACGGTTCCGGAAATCGTCAGCGCGATTCAAGCTCAGAACACCGTGAACCCAGCCGGCAAAGCCGGAGGCGAACCCGCTCCGAAGGGCCAGGAATATACCTACACTGTTCTCGCGCAAGGGCGCCTGGTGTCGCCAGAAGAATTCGGCAACATCGTGGTTCGCGAGACGCCGGATGGTGCAACCGTGCGCGTGCGCGACGTCGCCCGCATCGAACTGGGCGCTCAAGACTACAGCGTTGCCGGACGTTTCAATGGCAAACCAGGCGCGATTATTGCAGCCTACCAATTGCCCGGATCAAACGCAGTCGACGCTGCTGCCGGGGTCAAGCAACTGATGGCGCAGATGAAAGAGCGCTTCCCTGAGGACATGGATTTCGCCATTTCCCAGGACACAACTCTTGCCGTGACGCAGGGCATCAAGGAAATCGTTGAGACCCTCGTGATCGCGCTCGTCCTGGTCATCATTGTTGTTTTTCTTTTCCTTCAGAGCTGGCGCTCAACGCTGATCCCACTACTGGCGGTGCCGGTTTCGCTGGTGGGAACGTTCGTGCTCTTCCCCCTGTTCGGTTTTTCCATCAATACCCTCTCTCTCTTCGGGCTGGTGCTGGCGATCGGTCTGGTGGTCGATGACGCGATCGTCGTCGTCGAGGGCGTGGAACGGCATATCGAAGAGGGCATGACTCCCAAGAATGCAGCGCTAAAGGCCATGGAGGAACTATCGGGTCCCGTGGTGGGAATTGCGCTGGTTCTCTCCGCTGTATTCGTGCCCACCGCTTTCATTCCCGGGATCACTGGCAGGCTGTATCAACAATTCGCGGTCACTATCGCCATCTCGGTAATTCTCTCCGCGTTCAACGCGCTGACTCTTAGCCCGGCCCTGGCCGCATTACTCCTTCGACCGCGCGAAGAGAGCCATGGCCTGCTGCGGAGATTCTTCGATTGGTTTAACCGGGTTTTTGAGCGAGCTACTGAGGGTTACGTCGGATGGAGCGGCGTGCTGCTCAAGAAGACGGCCGTGGTGGTTGTGCTTCTGTTGGCGTTTTGCGTTGCAGCTGGATTCTTCTCCAGTCGCGTGCCGTCGAGTTTCCTTCCCGACGAAGATCAGGGCTATGTCTATGTGAATCTGCAATTGCCCAATGACGCGTCGCTCGAGCGAACATCACAAGCCGCGACACAGATCGAAAACATTCTGTCGAACACGCCGGGAGTGAAGTACACGACCAGCGTCATCGGCTTCAGCCTGCTCAGTTTTGTTCGCACCAGCTACAACGCTTTCTTTGTTGTCACTCTGAAGCCGTGGGACGAGCGCAAGTCCCGAGACGAGCAATTCCAGGCGATCAAGGCGCATCTGAATCAGCAGCTTTCTAAATTGCCGGCGGGAATCGCATTCAGTTTTTCGCCGCCGGCCATCCCAGGTGTCGGCACGGCGGGCGGATTCACCTTCATCCTCGAGGACCGCTCGGGGGGCAGCATCCAGTTCCTGTCGCAAAACTTGAACACGTTTCTTGACGCGGCACGCAAGCGGCCAGAGATCGCCAGCTTGAGTACGACTTTTCTAGCGAGCGTTCCGCAGAAATTCGTCGACGTCAATCGTGACAAGGTATTGAAGCAGGGCGTCAATCTTTCCGACGTCTATCGCACTATCCAGGCCTTCATGGGCGGATATTTCATCAATTACTTCAACCGCTTTGGCCGCCAGTGGCAGGTCTACATCGAGGCCGAGAGCGAGGATCGTGCCAGCGCCGATAATGTCGGGCGCTTCTATGTCCGCAACAGCAGGGGCGAGAATGTTCCGCTGTCTACGCTCACCACGGTGAAATCGCAGCTCGGCCCGGAATTCACCATGCGCTTTAACGAGTACCGTTGCGCACAGATCAACGGGAGCGCAGCGCCGGGCTACAGCGCGGATCAGGCGACTGCAGCCCTCGAAGAAGTGTTCAAACAAAAAATGCCGCGTGAAATGGGATTCGACTACTCCGGCATCTCGTATCTGGAACAGAAAGCGCGCCAGGGAGTGCCAGCCGCAGCTATTTTCGGTCTGTCGCTGCTGTTCGTGTTCCTGATTCTGGCGGCGCTTTATGAAAGCTGGTCGCTGCCGTTCAGCGTACTGCTCAGCACGCCCGTCGCGGTCTTTGGAGCGTTTCTCGTGCTGTGGCTGCGCCGCATTCTGCTCAGCGTTTTCCTGCCGCCGTACATGGTGCAGATTGAAACCGATGTCTACTCGCAGATCGGCTTGATCATGCTGATTGGCCTGGCGGCGAAGAACGCGATTTTGATCGTCGAGTTCGCCAAGGACCAGTACGAACAAGGAAAACCGCTGGCCGACGCCGCGCTCGAAGGCGCCAGGCTGCGGCTGCGACCGATTCTAATGACCTCGTTCGCGTTTATCCTGGGCTGCGTTCCGCTGTGGACGGCGAGCGGGGCGGGCTCGGTTGCCCGGCAGATCATGGGAACGGCGGTGATCGGCGGAATGCTCACTGCCAGCGCGATTGGAATCTTTTTCATTCCCGGCATCTTTTATATGGTCGAGAAATGGTCGGGCGCGGGAAAGGAACCTGCCTCCGGCATATTGCCAGCTACACCTTCACCCGCGCCCGGAGACTGAAGCTGCCACATGGTTGCGAAGAGAACCCGGACTCAATGGAATCGTGCTATGAACGCCGTGAAAACGAACGCCGAAAAAATGAACACCGGAAGATTGCTGACCGTCATTGTGGGATCGGCCATGTTGGTCGGTTGCATGGTTGGGCCGAAGTATCATCGCCCTGCCGTTCAGACTCCGAATACTTTTCGAGACCTGGCCGACAATCCTCAGCTTCAGGCGCAGACCGCTTCGTATGCCGATCTTCCCTGGTGGCAGGTGTTTCGGGATCCGAAGTTGCAGGAACTCATACGCACGGCGCTCCGGCAGAACTACGATTTGCAAGTGGCTACGGAACGCATCAACGCTGCCCGGGCCCAGCTTGCGGTGACGCGATCTAGCCTGTTCCCGCAGATATCGGGCAATGCGAATTTCAGCGGTGGGAAGGAAAATGTCATCCAGTCCCGGTTCAACTTCCTGACCTTGACAGCCGACGCCGCGTTCCAGTTGGATTTCTTCGGTCGCTTGCGCCGGGCCAACGAAGCAGCCCGCGCCCAACTGCTGGCCACCGATGATGCGCGCCAGGTCGTCGCATTGACCCTCGTCAGCGATGTAGCGAGCGACTATTTCACGCTGCTGCAGACTGATCTGCAACTCGCGATCACGCGTGAGACGGTCAAGACTCAGACCGATTCGGTCAAGCTGACCCAGCTCCGGCTTGAGCACGGCGTCGCAACTAAGCTGGATGTTCTCCAGGCTCAGCAAGTCCTCGACACGGCGAATGCCCAGATCCCCGACCTGGAGCGCCAAATTGCACAAGAAGAGGATGCCATCAGCATCCTGCTCGGCAATTACCCGCAAGACATCGCACGCGGGATTCCGCTCGTCGAGCAGACACTTCCGCCTGAAGTTCCGGCCGGCCTTCCTTCTTCGATCATCGAGCGTCGGCCCGATATTCGGGAAGCGGAACAGATCTTGATTGCGGCGAACGCGAATATCGGAGTCGCCAAAGCGCAGTTCTTCCCGCAAATCTCGCTGACCGGCTCGGGAGGCGGTTCTTTCGGTCGCAGCAGCACCTTTTCAAGCCTCATGACGACGCAGCTAGGCATCTGGTCTTATGGCGCGCAGGTTAGCCAGCCGATCTTCACCGGAGGCGCGCTGAAAGGGAATTTGCATCTGGCTGAATCTGAACACCAACAAGATCTCATTGGCTACCGGGAAGCGATCCAGCACGCTTTTGGCGAGGTCTCAGATGCGCTCATCGGTTATGAAAAGCTTCATCAGGTGCGCATGCGCCAGCAGGATAGTGTCGCTGATCTGCAGGAAACCGTCCGCATTTCCACGCTTCGCTACAAGGGCGGCACGACGACATATCTCGAAGTGCTCGACGGGCAGCGGTCGCTTTACGGCGCCGAACTGACGCTCGCAGCTGCGCGGGGCGACGAATACCGAAGCCTCGTCCAACTGTACAAGGCCCTCGGCGGAGGCTGGCAGCAGTAAACCGTTGCGGCGATATTGCGCAAGAAAATCCCTTCCAATTAAGAGGAACCTGGAGTTGCTTTCCATACCCAAACAAAGCATCAAACGGAGGTTTGCTGTGGGGAATGCTGTTTATCGGCCGCAGTGGATGATCGTTCTCACGAGCGTGCTCGTTGCCGGAATGTCTGTTGCCGGCGGGGGCCAGACGTTGTCTGCCTCGGGCGTTCCCACGCTCCACGCCATTGTGGAGTCAGCTCGTAATGCCGATCTTCGCTGGCCCGACTTTACTCCCTACAAAGCAGAGGTCGCCAAACTCTACCAGACAAATGGTTATTCTTTGATTTGGGTTCAGAACGGCCGAGTCCGTCCCCAGGCGCTTGCCGTGATCGGACTCCTACAAGATGCGGAAGCTAAAGGACTCGACCCTGAAGATTACGACGGCTCGCGATGGCAGGGTCGCCTTCTCAAGCTGGGTCAAGAGAAGCTGGGTCAAGAGAAGCTGGGTCAAGAGAAGCTGGGTCAAGAGAAGCTGGATCAAAAGAACCTGGATCAAAAGCCGTCTGAACAAGACCTGATCTCATTCGACACCGCGCTTACGGTCTCGACAATGCGCTACATCCGCTCCATCCACTGCGGCCGCGTAAACCCCAAAGAATTCAAGTTTGAGCTTGATACGGAGGGGAAACTACTTCCATTGGCGGAATTCATTCAGACCCAGGTGGTGAATGCAGCCGATCCAGCCGCCGAAATCCAGAAGCTGGAACCGCCGTTCTTGGGCTACCGGAAGCTGCTTGCGCTCTTGCCGGTTTATGAAGGATACGCAAACCAAGCCGCCGGGGAGAAGCTGCCAACGGTCACGAAGACTGTGCGTCCCGGCCAGCCCTACACTGGCGTGGTCCGCTTGGGGCAATTTCTTCAAATCATCGGCGACATTCCTGCCGGCGCACAACTGAATCCGAATGCCACAATTTACGACGGTGCGCTCGTCGAAGGCGTGAAGCATTATCAGGATAGACATGGGGAAACTCCCACCGGCAACCTTGACGCGCGCACGATCAATGAACTCAATACGCCTCCGGCGGCGCGCATTCGCCAGATCAAGCTGACGCTCGAACGCTGGCGCTGGATTCCGCATTCCTTTCCACAACCGCCCGTAGTGGTTAACCTTCCCGAGTATCGAGTGCGCGCGATGAACCCGGATGGCACGGTCGCCTTCTACAAGAACGTCATCATCGGAAAAGCTTACGGCCACAAGTCTCCAGTCTTTGAAAAAGAGATCCAGTATGTGGTCTTCCGGCCCTACTGGAACGTCACTCCCAGCATTCAGCGGAACGAAATCGTGCCGCACATCCAGAAGGACCCGAACTACCTCGCCAAGCATGAATTTGAAGTGGTCACGCCTCAAGGCGAGGTCGTAACCGACAATCAAGTGAGCCCGGAGGTTTTAGAAGGCATACGATCGCTTCACCTGATGGTGCGGCAGAAGCCCGGCGACACGAATTCTCTGGGCCTGGTGAAGATCATCTTCCCTAATCCGGACAACGTTTATCTGCATGGCACGGACGCTCCGGAACTATTCTCGCCGGACGTCCGCGATTTCAGCCACGGATGCATTCGTGTAGAGAAGCCTGCGGATCTTGTCGCTTGGGTGTTGCGAAACAATCCTGGCTGGGATTTGGAGCGGGTGAAGGCCACGATCAACGGCGAGAAAAACAATCTTCAGGTGAACCTTGCCACCCGAATTCCGGTTCTGATTGTCTACGGCACCGCTACGGTGAACGAGGAAAATCAGATTCGGTTTTTCGACGATATCTACGGTTATGACGCAGAACTCGACAAAGCCTTGGCCAGAGAACATCCCTAGGCACCACCGTGGAAGAGGGCCCTTTAGGGCGTGGAAGAGCGGCCCTTTAGAGCTTGCCCTGAGCAAGCGAAGCGCGCCGAAGGGGCCGCGTCAATCGCCACGTTCGGCGGCGCTTCGGCCCCCGTGCCTGGTGGTTGTTGGACCGACATTGACGCACCGAATCGAGTTTGAATCGCATCTAACGTTGATGCGCCTCTACGAGTACAGCAAAACGAACCTCTTGCGAGGACGCCCGGTATTTTCTGCGGCCTTGCAGAGATTGAATTGCAAGTTCGGTTTATCGCTGATTCCTTTTTTGCTGTTGGCGACGCTAGGGCATACCGTTGAATCGACGGTCCCATCCGCACACGAATACCGGCTCCGTTTCTATCACACGCACACGGGCGAGCGGTTGGATGTCGTCTATCGCCGCGGTGATCAATACATTCCCGAAGCGCTGGACGAGCTCGACCATTTTCTGCGCGACCACCGTACCGGAGATGTACGCCATTTCGACCCCCGCCTCTTCGACCTTCTCCGAGACCTGACCGCGTCGGTCGGCGATTCCGGTGGTGAAATCGATGTGATTTGCGGCTACCGTACGCCCTGGAGCAACGAATTCCTGCGCGCCCGCAGCCCGCACACCGGCGTGGCGCAGCACAGCCTGCACATGCAGGCCGAAGCGATCGACATTCGCCTACTGGGGGTTCCGACGTCGGAACTACGCGACGCGGCCCTGCGACTGCATCGCGGAGGAGTGGGGTACTATCGCAGCTCAGACTTCGTGCACGTCGACGTTGGGCGTGTGCGCCACTGGTAGTCTTTATTGTTTACGAATAGATCCCAGGTGCCTCATGTCCGAGCTTCTGGACATATTCAACGTACGAGCCGGGATAAACAGTAGGATGGCGGTCCGTGCCGCTCTCACCGCCCAGTTCCAGCACACGGGAGCCGAGACCGCGAAGAAACATGCGGTCATGCGATACGAAGATCATGGTGCCTTCGAAATCCTTCAGGGCGTCCACCAGCATCTCCTTGGTCGCAAGATCCAGGTGATTGGTAGGTTCGTCGAGCACCAGGAAGTTCGGCGGGTTGAAGAGCATGCGCGCGATGGCCAGCCGCGATTTTTCGCCGCCGGAGAGTGCGCGGATTTTCTTATCCACGTCGTCGCCGGAGAACTGGAAGGCTCCCGCCAGGTTCCGCAGCGCCCCGATGCTGTCCTGGGGGAAATCCTGTTGCAACTGTTCGGCGACGGTGAGATCGGAATTGAGCGTGTCTAAAGACTGTTGCGCGAAGTAGCCCATCTGCAGGCTGGCGCCGAGCCGCACGCTTCCGGCATCTGGAGCGCTGGCTCCGGCAATCATCTTCAGCAGCGTAGTCTTGCCAGCGCCGTTTCTCCCCATGACGGCCCAGCGTTCTCTGCGGCGGATGGTGAGATTGAATCCTTCGTAAATCACACGCGGCCCGTAACTCTTGTGCAGATTCTCAATCACGGCCACCTGTTCGCCGGATCGTGGAGGAACGCGAAAGTCGAATTTCACCACCTGCCGTTTTTTCGGTAGTTCGATCTTCTCGATCTTGTCCAAGGCCTTGATCCGGCTCTGCACCTGGGCGGCTTTGGCCGCGTGCGTCCTGAAACGATCAATGAAGCGCTGCTCCTTGGCAAGCATGGACTGCTGCCGCGCAAACGCCGCCTGCTGATTGCTCTCTCGCACCGCCCTTTCGCGCTCGTAGAAGTCATAGTCACCCGAGTAGGTGATGATTTCGCCGCCATCAATCTCCGCAATCTTTGAGACCAGACGATTCATGAACTCGCGGTCGTGCGAAGTCATGAGCAACGCGCCAGAAAATGATTTGAGAAACTGCTCCAGCCAGATGATGGATTCGATGTCGAGATGGTTCGTGGGCTCGTCCATCAGCAACACGTCCGGCATTCCGAGCAGCACGCGCGCCAGCGCAACCCGCATCTTCCATCCGCCGGAGAGCGCGCCCACGTCGCCGTCAATCTGATCGTCTTTGAACCCAAGACCGTGGAGCACTTCACGGGCCTGCGATTCGAGCGCGTAACCGCCTAAATGCTCGTACTCCTCCTGAACGTGACCGAAGCGATCGAGGATGCGGTCCATGTCATCCGCTTTGTCGGGGTCGGACATTTCCCGCTGCAAGGCTTCGAGCTCGTGGTGCAGATCGCCGACGCGTCCGCTGCCTGCGATGGCTTCATCCAGCACCGAACGGCCCTGCATTTCCTCGACGTCCTGGCGAAAGTAGCCGATCGTCAACTTCTTGGGGACAGAGACCGCGCCCTCGTCAGGAGTTTCCTCGCCAACCACCATCCGGAAGAGCGTTGTCTTGCCCGCCCCGTTGGGACCGACCAGTCCAACTTTTTCGCCGGGATTCAACTGAAACGAAGCATCGACGAAGAGCAACTGCTTGCCATACTGCTTATTGATGTTTGAGAACGAGATCATTTTGAAGGACCAACTCGCGGCACGCTGCCTCTTCTAGTGTAGCCCGGCCGGAAAATTGCCGGCCAATGCTTGCGCGTTTGATTACTGAAGGTTTGCCTGTCATCCGGTCAGAAAGGGCCCGTCGCTGATTTGCCTTTTGGACACTGCGAGTGAGAAGTTAGTTGAGAAATGACTTCGCTTCACACCCCAAAATTGACGGATGGAGTAATTTTCCTCCGACCCTTGACTGCGGAGGATGCCGCCGACCACCTCGCCGGTGAAGATGAAGAGATGGCGAGGTGGCTAAGCGGCGGTCGGAGTACGCCAGCCACCGTGGAAGCATTCATCCGAAACAGCCAGGAGAGCTGGCGCAGCGGCGGCCCACGCCGGGCTTTTGGCGTATTCGATTGTGTGACTAATCGATTGGTCGGCTTTATTGAAGTGAACTTGGCGCGTCTCGTCGAGCCGGGTCAAGTAAATGTTTCTTATGGAGTGTTCCGCCAATGGCGACGCCAAGGGCTGGCTTTACGGGCGATAGACCTCATGGATGAATACTTGCGAACAGCAACAGAAGCCCGTCAGATAGTCTTCAGAATCGCGCCCACGAACACTGCATCGCTCAAGCTTGCTGAAAAGGCGAGATTTACTTTTCGTGGCTTGTTCGATGAGCCTGAAGGGCGCATGGTACGTTACATCCGGGATATTAAGTCTTGATGACAGTCCGCCATCTTTAGCCTGCGGATTATGCGTGTATGATCCACAACCTTTCCCTTACCGGATTCCGCAGGGGTTCCCCGTTTTTCATTCCTCATGTCCTGAAAAGGTCAGATACACTCACTCTGTGCAAAGAGCGCCTGAAATTAGACCCGCGAGCTGGAAGGCCACGGTGCTTCTCTTCGGGGTACCGGCCTTGGCCTTTGCGTTCTTGTTTCATTGGCTGGGCCCGAATCTCCTGCAAGGGGGGACTTCATGGTGGTGCATTTTCCACTTGTTGCTAATCCTGCCGCTGACGTGCATGTTCGTGGCCGCCCTTATCGGCGCGGCCGTTGATCAGCGCTCTATCTCTTGGAAGAGTATTAAGGAACGGTTGCGGCTTTCTGCTCCAAGTGCAACGGCATGGCTCTGGGCCGCGGCCCTCTCTGGCTTTATGTATGGAGGCAATTGGGCGGACTTCCTCGCTGTCACGGCATCGTGGCTCGCACTGTGGAAGGAAAAGACGGGCCAGCAATGGATGGTCGGCGCGGTTTTGATAGCCATGTTTGTCAAGCGCTATGCCAGCCTCTTTCAACCTGCTCTGGAGTCCATCAGATTTTTCGATCCTTCCTCGTTCCACCGTGAGTTCTTCAACCACTTCGGCCCCAAGGATTTCATGGGTATTCCTTTGCAGGGAGCCTGGTGGATTCTGATCTACTATGCGGTTCTAATGCTCGTGTGCAATATCGGCGGGGAAGAACTTTGGTGGCGCGGCTATGTCCTGCCACGCCAAGAACTGGCGTTCGGAAGGAGCGCATGGGTTATTCATGGCATCTGTTGGTCAGTCTTCCATTTGTTCATGCAACCGACTCTCTGGGACACCATTCGCATGGCAATCACAGGCCTGGCTCTTTCCTTTGTTGCACAACGCACAAAAAGCACATGGCCGGGCATTGTTGGCCACAGTTTCGGCAATCTAAGCTTCTTTCTGAGCTTGATTAGCGGCGTGACTTCGCATTGAGTCGTTCCCCCGATAAATCCAAATATCCGACCAGCAACCGGCATGTGAGAAGGGATGGGCTGAGACTCCAAGTGGATGGTCGCCAATCCGGAAGTAATCCACAAACAGGCTCCTGGAAATCGCTCCGATGGTTTCCGCTCATCCCTGACACTTTCTGCCTCGTCCAGTGCAGCCCGGCCAGAAACTTTCCGGCCAGCGCTGGCACATCGGAGATCAATGAACAGAAATCAGGGATCGCAAAATCCACCCTTGACATTGCCAGATAATCCACTACCATACGGTTGTGGATAAATTAGGCACAACGTTTGCGGCGTTGTCCGATCCAACCCGGCGGGCAATGATCGAACGACTCTCCCATGGGCCTGCCTCTGTGCATGGATTGACGGAACCGTTTGCACTCTCGCAGCAGATGATTTCAAAACATATCGCCTACCTGGTGCGGGCGCGGATTGTGATCAAGACGAAGCGTGGACGAGAGAGTGTGTGCACGCTGAGGCCAGAAGCGATTAAAACAGTCCGCGACTGGGCGTTTAACTATCGCCGATTCTGGGAAGAGCGCTTCGACAAACTGGATGCAGTCGTAAATCACATGAAGAAAGATCAAATAAAGAAAGAGGAGGTCAGAGATGACAGAAAACACGGTTAGCGAGACAGAGCGGATGGTTATCACAAGAGTTTTCGATGCCCCGCGCGCATTGGTTTGGAAGGCGTGGACCGACCCGAAGTACGTGATGCAGTGGTGGGGGCCGAAGGGTTTTACTTCGCCGGCTTGCAAGATCGATTTTCGCGTGGGAGGAAAATTTCTCTACTGCATGAGAACGCCGGATGGGCAGGAGGGCTGGAACGCTGGTGAATACCACGAGATTGTTCTGCATGAGAAGATCGTTTACTCCATGTACTTTTCGGACTCGAAGGGAAACAAGGTTGATCCTGAGACATATGGAATAGAACCTGAGGCCACAGACGATGCGCACGACGTGGTCATCTTTGAGGATCTCGGGAACGGCCAGACGAAACTCACCTTCATTGGAAATGAACCCCTGCAGAGCGCAAAAGACAGCGGTCAATTAGAGGGCTGGAATGAGCAACTCGATAAAGTTGCCGCAGTTGTTGCGGGTCTGACACAGGCGAAATAAGAAGCTGAAGCTTTGATTTGCGAAACTCAATCGTGGAGAAAGAAAATGAAAAAAATACCGTTTCTCGCTATCGTCCTGCTGGCATTCGCATTTCCCGCCCATGCCCAGGACGCGATGAAAAATGACGCGATGAAGAATGATGCGACGAAGAACGAAGCAGCCGTCAAACCTGCCGACCCCGAATTGAAAGTCGTGCTCGATTCCTGGAACGAGATTGGCCGCAAACTCATCGCCATGGCCGAGGATTTTCCGGAGGACAAATACGACTTCAAGCCCACACCGGCCGAACGCAGCTTCGCAGAGCAGTTGCTGCACGCGGCAGGAGCAAACTATTTCTTCATCAATCCCGTCATGGGGAAGGCGCCTCAGGCAGCAGAAGATCCCAAGCGCGACCAATACAAGTCCAAGGCCGACATCGTTGCGTTCGTCAAGAAATCCTTCGCCGATGGCGCAGCCGCCATCCAGTCGAACGGCGAAAAAGGCCTGACGACGGAGGTTGTTTATTACCCTGGCCAGAAAGCGCGTGTTCTCGACATAGCATTCGGCATCATCGAACATAGCGGTGAACACTACGGCCAGCTCGTTGTGTACTACCGCCTCGCAGGCCTTGTGCCGCCGGAGTCGCGGCCCAAGAAGTAAAGCTCAAGAGACCAGGTTCCCCGTCGGACAAGAGTTGCGCCGGCTGCACCGCCGCCCACCCTTGAAAAAACAAAAGGATGGGGCACCCTCCGTGGGACTGATGCAATGCAAAGATGTGCCACCCGCCGTTGACCACTCGACCTCTATTGCTTCTCGTAGACGTAAATCTCTTTGTGGTCGTCTGCGTCGTGGGTGAGGGTTCGACCTTCAGCCGTCAGTGTCCATGTATCGATGACAGGCTTAAGTCCCGTGACAACGACAGTGGCGTTAGGGATTTTTATATCCAGCGTGGATTCGATGACAAGCACTGAGTCGTGCCAGCTCGCGCTCGAATTCAGCTGACCTGACGACATGTTCACCGAAACGCGTTTCTTTCCATCCGGCGTGTAGGTTTCCGTCGACTTCTTGCCGTCGGTTTTGTAATGGAAAACAATTCCCGACTTCTTGTTTTCAATGACGATTATCCTGGATTTTATCGTGCTGTCCTTCGGGAGCGTGCTCTTTGCGACGTTGAGAACCCAAGTACCAGAGAGGTCGGGTGTCTCAGCGGCCGTCGCGAACACCGAGAACATCACAGCGATAACCAGCGTAATTGTAATTACAAACTGACGCATGACAGTGGCCTCTACTTTCGCCATGGATTGTAATAGATTGTTCGCAGCAAATGGTCAGAGTTAGAATTCCACCGCGAAAGGCGGGCCACCCGCCCCGAATCCAGCGGGGACGTTCTGCTGATTCTGGTTTTCGGGGAAATCCGTAATGTCATCGAGCTTCGCTGGGGAGATCAAGAATTCTTTGGCGAATACCCTGTATTTCCTGCGAGCAACGGTCATGTCGTGTGAATTAAGTTTGCCAGTTCCGAAGTCGAATCGTACCGGGCTCCCAAACAAGCAGACCTCCCAACACAGAGGGAAATAGAGCACGGTCTCCGGGTGCTTCAATGCGTTTTCTTGCGCTACACCTGGGGATATCTCCGCTAGAAACGGGCTCTCACTGATGACGAACGGTTCGCTAACGGATTCGGTGTATCGAAGCACCCAATTTAGTTCCCACAACCACGCTCCGTTTTTCTGAATCTCCTCACGCATCTGGAAGATCGTTCTGTTCTTGATAAATTCGTCGGGAGGCGGGCTCGCCTCCATTGATGCGAGTTCGATGGTGTGGGCGTCGATTACTTTCGCGACTTTCCAAGTCGGGGTCGACTTCCACGCAGCTTCCCTTTGCGTGAAGTACAACGGTGATCGAGCGCGCAGCATGTCCATGTATCGCAGCAGGAATGGCAGATGCTTCGTCCAGTTTCGGAACGTCTTCTTTCTCAATGACAAGAGCTTCGCCCGAACAGCGGGGAATTGATTTTCAAGTTCTGAAAAGGTCTCGTCCGATGAGGGCAAGGATTCGAGTTCTGGCGACGCTCCAGCATAGTCGTAAAAGCCTGTGAGGTGTGCGACCTGTTTGGTGCTCCGTTCAGCCCACTTCCGGGAAGCGATATCAAGTTTCCAAAGCGGCTGAGGTTCATTCTCACGAGCAGGGTCGATGAAGCCCCGTAGATATCCCTGGGGAAGGTAATGATCGCGTCTGCCCTTCTTCAAAGCCACGATGTTCTATTTTATCGTCCAAGGGGGCTGGCCCAGGTTCGATTTTTTCTACCCTAGGACGGGTGGCCCTCCCTTTGGCGGGTGGCCCTCCCTTTGAAGCTAGCACAATTTCTGAGCGAGTCGTGCGGGTGGCCCGGCCTCCAAGCTGCAAAGGCTACCGCAGCTGCGGGTGCCCCGTTCTTCGCGTACTCTTGTTCAGCCCCAGGACATCCTTTACAGTTTGTCCCCGGGACAAACTGTAAAGGATGTATTGGGACTAGACAGTACTCTGCGAAGGGCGGGTACGACGACGGCATACGCAACGGGTGGTGTAGAACGGAGAAGAGTTGCGCCGGCAGCATCGCCGCCCACCCCTTCGACAAGCTCAGGGCAGGCTCTTGCAAAGGACGCAAGGATGGGGCATCTCCCGTGGGGATGGCGCATTTCATCAGCTTGCCTTTTCGTTCTAAGCTGCAAGCCCATATCTTATTGCCGCTTCGAGCGTATCGATGTTTATATCCTTTAGAGCTTTAAACCGAATGCAGTATCCGGTCACGCTTGCCTTGCCTAGTTTTTTCCCATACGTTTTGGCCAGGTACTTCTTATCTTTGAGACCAAGAATATAGACAGAGATTCCAGTTTTGTTTCCGCTCACACCAATTTGAAAAAACTCTCTACTTTTTCCATTGGCATATTTTATTGTGTGAAATCCATATCCAATCGTGGGGTTGGAAACGGTATGATTTTTGCTGTCTTTACCATCGAAGAACCATAATTTGCATTCTGGTGACACTTGAAGTGTGAGCCGATGCAACTCGCGCATGTCACTGCGTTTTGACTCCGGTTGGCTGGCAATATACTTCTCGATTTGTTCTTGTACGTTCATATATGTTCTGCTCCCCGGCTTCGCGCACGAGATTATACGACGTTTAATCCTTCTCCCCTTGCTGAGGGCGGAGGAAATGCAGGGACGAAATGTGGGGACAGGACAGGAAATGTGGGGACAGGACAGGAAATGTGGGGGAAATGTGGGGACAGACGGGACGTTCCCCGGCCTATTTTCATTAGGTTAGCTGTCATGACGATATCGTCTGCCCTATTTAGTCATGACGTTGTGTTCCCGCAGGAACACTTCGCGCTGGTAGGATTACGAGATGCGAAAAGGGTTTACCAGACAACCAAAACCGGACGAGCCCGCGACGCCAGTCAAGAACTACATCACGCCGAGCGGACTGGAGCGCCTCAAAGATGAGCACCGGTTTCTGCTCACCAGGGAACGCCCGGCCGTGACGGAGGTGGTGGCGTGGGCGGCCAGCAACGGCGATCGCAGTGAAAACGCCGACTATCAGTACGGCAAGCGGCGGCTGCGGCAGATCGATGGGCGGATTCGCTTTCTCACCAAGCGAATCGAAGCCGCGGAAGTGGTGGACCCGGAAGCTCCGAGAGCGGGGCAGGCGGCGACGAAAGCATTCTTCGGAGCGACCGTGCGCTTTGCCAATGCCACGGGGGTATCGCGAGTGGTGAGCATCGTGGGCACCGACGAAATCGATCTCAACCGCAACCACATCAGTTGGGTGTCGCCTCTGGGACGCGCGTTGATGAAGTCGGCAGCGGGCGACTGCGTAGTCCTGCAATTGCCGGGCGGTACAGAAAACCTGACCGTGCTCGAAGTGCGCTACGAGCGCATTGATGTCGAGCCGTTCCGTGAACCACCTGGATCCGAGGCCTCGACAAAGGGACTCCCTCGCCGACGCTAAATCCACCTGACGAAAAAGAGACGAAACAGCACAGGTGGTGAAACTGCCCCACTCAAGCCAAAATCGGGATTGAATAGGCCACCCGCCTTAGCCCACCGCCGATATTACCAGCGTAATTAGCGATCTGCGGGGCGCCGCGATACCTTCCCGTTGAGAGGCAAATCGCGAGCTTGTGTCTGGGGGAATATGAACCCTGTGCGGTTAGTTCCGGGCGTTGGGGTGGTGCTGCTGCTCGCGTGCGCGCTGTGCGACGGTCAGTCCCTGGGCGACGCCGCGCGTCAGAATCGCCAGAAAAAGGAAACGAGCGGGACGACAGCCAAGAAAGTCTATACCGCGGACGACATGAGCAATCCCGCGCCGCCACTGACCCACGGACCTCAGGACCTGTCGGGCACCTGGAGCTTCACCCATTTTGATGATCGCTTCCAGGGGTCGATTACCCTGCAACAGTCGGGATCGACGCTACAAGGTACGTGGCATACCGGCAGCGGGAAATCCGAACCCGACACGGCGGTCACCGGCAGCGTCGATAGAGCGGCAGTTACGCTCCGGCGATCCCTCGGCCCGAACCAGCAGACCTACACTCTGACTCTCTCGGCGGATGGCAACGGGCTGGATGGTTTTGGCGAAGGTTATTTTTTGCACCACACGAATCTCAACATGACGCGAAATGGAGCTGCTAGGCCCGCAACCGCTCCACCTAGCACAACGCACTAAGACGCGCGACGCTTCGCCGACGCTGAAGGACGCGTAGAGATCGAGTCGGAATGCACGGCGCGCAAACGAAAACGAGCTGCGGGAAGATTTGTCCAGCCTGTAGAACTGCCACCCTCCGAGTATGTCCCCTCCGAAGTATCTCCGAGGGCAGACGAGCCGGCTTATCGGGTTGTCTTCGTCCGTATCCGTTGGTAGCGTAGGCCGACCGATCCATTTGCGTAGGACTTGCACTCGGTCAACTTGAAGTTGCGCTGCGGGAACTTGGGCGGGAAGGCGGGGATGCCATCGCCTAAGAGAACGGGACCAAGACCGAGGTAGAGTTCGTCGACCAAATCCTCTTGCAGGAAGCTGCGGCACAACTGGCCTCCGCCGCCGAGGTAGATGTCCTTGCCTGGGCGGCGTTTTAGCTTTCTGACGAAGGCGGTCAGAGATCCGCTGACCACTTCGAATCCGTCACGTTTACCCGGCTTCCAACGCCGCGAGAATACGTAGGTGGACATGCCCGGCATGTCGGGGATCTCGCCACTCTTGCGCATTTCCGCCGTGGCCGCGGCGGTCTTGCGGCCCATGATGGTAGTGTCGATCTTGGCGAAGAAATCGGCCATCAGCGCTTCGCCTTCCTGGTCGATCACCAGAAAATCCATGGCGCCGTTGCGGCGCGCGATGTAGCCGTCGATGCTGATTCCGAATCCCAGGATGACTTTTCGTGGCATGGCGAGATTGTAATTTGGCCCGTCTGTTCTTGCTAGACCCTTAGCGAGCCGCGGAACGCTCTGCCCGCATAGTAGGATTCCGCACCGTTGTGATACACGAAGACGGTATTGAAGCGGCGATCACAGAAGAGCGCGCCACCGAGTTTTCTGACATCGGAAGGTGTTTTCACCCAGCTCGAGGTTTTCGTATCGAACTCTCCAAGTTTTTGCAACTCGCGATATTGTTCTTCGGTTAAAAGCTCAATGCCCATGGCCGCTGCCATATCCAGGGCGTTGTCTTTTGGTTTATTTTCTTTCCTTGACTCCAGCGCTTCACCGTCGTAGCAAAAACTTCTGCGGCCTTTCGGACTCTCCGCGGAACAATCATAAAAAATGTATTCGCCGGTTTTCTTGTTCTGGCCAACAACGTCCGGTTCACCGCCAGTTCTTTCCATTTCATTGAGTGACCACAGCTTTTCAGCATTCGCTTGCAGCTTTGCTTGTACTTCAGGCCATGCAAGACCTTTATGGCGGTTCGTATTTTTGTCGAAACGGGCTTTCAATGTTCTAAGCAGTTCCTCACGTTGGCTTGGTGAGAGCGCCTTTTTACCGCTTGAAACGTTAGCTGTTCGCATGGTTTTTTGATCCTTTCGATTCACGACTTTTGGGCCGGCTGAGGCGGCCAGTTAGGCGCTTTCATGCCGAACTGCTTGGCGTACTCCGCGTTCAGCCGCTGCCAGCCGGCGAACTTCGTGGCATCGCCACCAGCGATGCGGCCGATGGGAGTTCCGTTGAGAAGGTGATCCAGAACATCGAAAGAAATGTGCCACCCAGCAGCGCCCATGGAGACGAAACGGCGATCGATCTTGGCCCACAGCGTCAGCCGCGTGCCACTGCCAGAGGCTTCGAGTTCCCAACGCATATCGCCGTACTCGAGTGCCTTGAGAGCTTCGACTCGCGTCACTTTTGTTTCGATCGGCGTCGGTGCTCCCACCCAGGTAAGCTTCACCGTTCCAACCGCACCCAGGCTGTCATCGGTTACAAAGGGAGCCCACTCGCGCAGTTGCGCCGGGTCGATCAGCGCCTGCCAAACTTTTTCGGGCGAGTGGCGCAGCTCTCGGACGAGAACGAGCGTCCACTTCTGCTCACCGTCTTTCAGTACTCGCGCCAAGTTGGCGGGACCGGGTTCGTAGAGTTGAGGTTCGGTCATCTTCTTCCTCCTCGTCTTAAATTAATAACGCCACCATGGTGAACTCACGATCTTCACGAGCGACGATCCTTACGAGGGACCGCGACGTGAGTATGATATTTCCCGCCGGTGCCCAAGTCGAACTCAGATCAAGCTGAGCACGGTCCGGACCGCGTCGGGCACAATGGCATGGGTAACAATGCCATGAACTATGGCGGGAATCACGATCCGTGCAATCGGATACGCGATCAGCGCCACAGCGACGGCCGACAGCGCCCAGGTGTTGGCTGAAAGGTGGCGTTCGAGAGCATCCACGGGACCGGACCACAGCCGGCACAATTCCACGGCATTGACCTGACCGGGTGCGTATTGTTCGCGATAGTTCATCTTCGTTCTCCTGATTCTGATTCTCCTGACTCTCCTGCTCGTTCTTCTGAGTGAGGCGCTCATGAGTGACGCGCTCTCTACCAGCGGGCCAGCTGGGTGAGCTGAATGATGTTGCCGCAAGTGTCGTTCAGCATGGCAATGGTCGAGCCGGTCACGTCGGTGGGCGGCATGGTGAACTCGGCACCGCGGGCCTTGATCAGCTCATAGTCGCCCTTGACGTCGTCGGTGAAAAACATGACAGCGGGGTGGCTCTGTTGAAATATTGCCTGCTGATAGGTTTTGGCTGCGGGGTTGTTGTTCAGCGCCAGCTGCAGCTCGGTGCCGTTCGGGTCCTCGGGCGAGGCTACGGTCAGCCAGCGATAGGGGCCATTGCTGAAATCGGCCTTCTTGGTGAAGCCCAGGACTTCCGTATAGAAGCGCAGGGCCTTGCTCTGGTCGTCCACGAATACGCTGGTCAGTTTGATTTTCATTTCGTTTCTCCTTTATCACGGGCGCGGTTTGGGCCGCGTCGTCTTCTCCTTGATTTTCGGTTTGGTTGGTGTTGATGGATGCTTGCGATTCTGATCTTTGCGATTCTGATCCATGCGATCGAGGTGGCGTTCGAGAGCATCGATGTGGGCGGACCAGAAGCGGCGGAACTGAGCCAGCCAGGCGTCTACCTCCTGAAATGGTCCAGGTTTCAGGCGGTAGAGACGGCGCTGTGCGTCCACCGTGGACTCTACGAAACCGGCGTCGCGCAGCACGCGCAAGTGCTTGGACACGGCCGGCTGCGGCATACGAAGTTGACGCTCGATCTCTCCCACCGACTGTTCGGATGAGACCAGGAGGCTCAATATCGCGCGGCGGTTCGGCTCCGCGATGATGTCGAAGACGGATTCCATTCCTTGTGTATACCTCACTTGGCATATACGTGTCAAGGCATATTTAAGCGGGGACGCGGCTTCGGCGGTGCGGCATATACGCGGTTGTATGGGGACGACCACGTTCCTCGCCTTGCTCTTTCGAAAATCCCCATTTCTCGCGCAAAGGACGCGCGAGAAATGGGGCACCCGGGATTTTCATTTCCTTTGGTGGGCCGCAGGCCCATGGGTAGTCAGGAGAAGAACAGATGCTGAGTGCCGGATGGCGGATTATTCGTAGCCGAAGAGGCGCGGGAGGGCTGTGGTCAGTGCGGGAATGTAGGTGATGAGGAGAACTCCGAGGGTGAGCACGAGTACGACTGGCAGGACCGCGCGCAGGACTTCCGGCACCGGCTTTTTGAAGCGATAGGAAGACATCAGGAGATTCAGGCCGACGGGCGGGGTGAGATATCCGAGTTCCATGTTGGCGAGGAAAATAATTCCGAGGCGAACCGGGTCTATTCCGAAAGCTGCGCCGAGCGGGACCAGCAGGGGAACTTCGATCACGATTGCTGGATAGATTTCCATCAGGCAGCCGACGACCAAGAGAAAAACGTTCAGCAGAAGCAGGAACACGAACGGAGAGTGGATGGTTTGGGTCGTCCACGCCACGGCTTTGGCGGGGACTTCGGCGTCGACGAGATAGTTAGTGAAACCGAGGGAGACGCCGAGAATGAGGAGGACGCCTCCGATGAGTAATCCGCATTCGGCCATGACTCGGGGCAGGTCGCGGAAGATGCGCAGGTCGCGGTGGATCAGGGCCTCCACTACAAACGCGTAGGCGGCGGTGACGGCGGCGGCTTCGACGGGAGTGGCGAGGCCGCTGAACAGGGCGACCGTGGCCACGACCGGCATGGCGAGTTCCCACTTGCCTTCCCACAACGCGGTGCGGGCTTCCTGCCATTCGAATTTTCTTATGGTCGTGTTGTTTGCCGAACCGCGCCGGATTCCCCAGATCGCGGTTGCGGCCATCATGACGAAGGCGGGAATGATTCCGCCAAGAAACATTTGCTTAATCGGAACTCTGGCGACGATGGCGTAGAAAATCAGCGGCAGGCACGGAGGGAGCAGCAAGCCGAGCGAACCGGAGCCGGTGAGCAGGCCGAGCGAGTCCTTCTCGGAGTAGTTGGCGCCGATTAAGACCGGCATGAGCAATCCGCCGAGAGCGAGAATCGTGACGCCGGAGGCTCCGGTGAATGAGGTGAAGAGAGCGCAGACCAGGACGGTGACGATTGCGGGTCCGCCCTTGAACTGGCCGAACAGGGCGTAGAAAACTCGGACTAATCGTTTTGGAGCGCCGCCTTCGGCCAGGAAATATCCGGCCAGCGTGAACAGGGGCAGTGTCGGAAGAGTGGGGTTGGTCACCAACTGGTATTGGGCGATGGGGATCGAGGCGATGGGCTGGTCCGCGCCCCAAAACAAAATCAGCGCGCATCCGCCTAGGGTTGCGAAGGCGGGCATACCCAGCACTGACGCCAGAGCCAGAATTGACAGGGCAATCGGAACGAAGTGGTGAAGACCTCCGGGCCAGATCATGACGACGCCGACGATCAGGGCCGCGCCGAGAGTTGCCACGATTCGCGGGATCCATTTGGCGGACGAGTGGAGAAGAATTCGGATGGCGATCGCGGCGAAGCCGAGGGGGAGAACCCATTCGACGATCCACAACGGGATGCCGAAGGCCAGGATGGTTCCGGCCTCACGCTCGGAATCGACAAACTGATAAGAAGCGGCGCATAGGAAAGCGGAGACCGCGGCCGATACGCTGCCGGTGAAGATGCGCGCGATATTCTTCCAGCGGCCGCGCAGCGCGGTTTCTCCCAGGGTTGAGAGTGCGAGCAACCGGCCTTCGCGGGCCGCGATCGCGCCACCCAGCATTCCAACTACCAGCACCATGTGTTGAACGATGGTTGTCGACGCAGGAATCCCGACATGAAAGGTGCGGCGCAGGAAAGCCTCGGCCAGCGGGATCAACACCATGACGAACAGGGCGAGGGAGGTGACGGAGTTCTCCGCCGCTTTCAGCCACGTATTTTCCGGGGCGAGATTCGGACGGTCAGGTTCGAGGCGGTCCGCGGGAGGGATGAGTTCGCCGGTCACTTTCCGGCTGCTCCCTTCGCTGGCGGAGGCGAGGCGCGATAGTCATGGAGAATCTGCATGACTTTGTCAAATGTGTCGGCGGGAACGATCCGGCCGCGAATCTGCGGATAGAGGTTCTCGGAAAATTTCCGCCACTCCTCTTCCGCTTCCTTGCTGACGGGATGAACCTGGAGGCCGCGTTTCTGCATGGCGACGAGAGCCGCGTCGTTTTCCTTGCGGTTGTTGGTCTGGAATTCCTGACCGCAATCCGCCGCCGCTTTTAGCATGTCGTCCCGCTGGGCGGGTGGAAGCGCGTCCCAGGCCTTTTTCGTCATGATCAAAGCGCCTACGAGCGGAATCCAGTTGATTTCCAGCATGTGGTGGGTGGAGAGATAAAACTGGTTGGAGTCGGCGTGGAGAGGAATGGTCGGAAGGGCGTCGAGGATTCCGGTCTGCAGGCTGATTAGTACATCTGACCACTCGAGGAGCACGGGATTGAATCCGGCGGACTTGTAAAGTTCGGACTGGGTGACATCGCCGGCGGTTACAAAAATCTTCATTTTCTTGAAGTCCGACGGCACCATGCCTGGCTCTTTCGAAAACAACCTGACCCAGCCACCATCGGTCCAGAAGAGAACGACGAATCCTTTGTCGGCGAATCGGCGGTCGAGGTCGGGTGCGAGCTTTTCTCGTACGTAGGCGGCTTCATCGAGGGTCCGATACACCAAGGGCATTTTCTGCAGCGCGCCTACTGACGGATCAATCGCGGAGAGTCCTGAAACGGTTAGTACCGCGGCCTGGAGTTGGCCGATGCGCATGCGGCGGACGATTTCATCTTCGCTGCCCATGGTGCCGTCGGCGTAAATGGTGAGCGCAATGTTGCCGTTGGATGCTTTCTTCCACTTCTCTCCCATCTCCTGCAGACTGTGGTGGTAGGAGGTTCCGGAGGGAATCAGGGTCGCGAGGCGGATGCGGGTCTGCGCGGAGAGGTTCGAGACGAATCCCGCGACCAGCAGCGCGAGAGCGACGAGCATTTTTACGGCAATTATTTTTCGGGCCATCGTTCTTGCGTGTCTTGCAGCAATTCCCATCTTCACACAGCACCTCAAATTTATTTCACGAATAATTCGTCTTCGCGGGACAGCAGCCAGCGTGCGCGGCGCTGCATCACGAGGTTGGTGAGTCTCCATTCCGGGCGGGCATCGAGATTTACAGCGAGTGCCTTTTTTAGCAACGTCTCGAATTCTTCGTGGTTTTGCGTGCTCACCGAAACCGTTGTTGCCATGGATACGTATGGGGCGGCGGCCTGGCCGTGCGTGAGTTCAACGGCGCGTTCGAAATGTTTGCGCGAGCGGGGAACGAAATCTCCGCTGGCGGTGCGGCGGACGGACTCGTAGGTAATCAGAAAACCGTCGATCGCGCCGGAATCGTAATTCGGCTCAAGTTCGTAAGCGCGGTCAATCAAAGCCTCGACGATGGGCTGATCGGAGATCATTTCCGGGTCGTCTTTGGAAACTGAAATTGCTGCGCCCCAGGAAACGGCGGTCCAGTAGAGCATGGGCACGTCTTTGGCCACGGCTTTGCGAACGGCTGCTTTGGGATCGGCGCGGAGGTCGGCCTCGAAGTGGGGATGACTGATTTCCAGATCGCGCAGTCCATAGTTGCGCGCGCGCACGTAGAGATGGCGGGCGCGGAGGCGCAGGTAATCGGACTTGGCCAGATCCTGATCTTCGGCTTCCTCGGCGGGCACTTGGACATAGACGAAAGAGTACTGGGTGAATCCGCTGCAGGCAGCGAGCAGAAGGCCGCGGTGTTTCGGGTTTTCCGCCAGAAGGCTTTCCATCAGCTTGAGACTGAAGGGCAGGGCTTCGCCGACCAGGTCGGGGTCGTCGTCGGAGGAAAAAGTGGTTCCGCCGCTGGCCAGGGAATCGCCGAGTTTGTTGACGGCAATTTTCTTGATGGAGCAGGCGGTGGTGGTGAGAGCGAGCAGTAGGACGACCGCGGGAGCTAAAGCCCTTTTGGAAAAGAGGGGCTTGATGGCAGTGCTGAAAGCGCCGCGCCACCCAAAGGCGCACCCTCCTTCGACGCACGATTGGGGAACAAGTTCTTCAGTAAGCGGCGAGGTCGGGCCTGGTTCCGCCAGGCCCCGTCGAGTCGAACTGTGTCCCGAGGGGAGGACAGCCATGGAGTCGAATCTCCGCGATCTAAATTTAAGCGTATTGCCTAGGCTAACGCGGCGTGCGCGATGCGGCAAGCGACAAGGAACGAAATCTCGGTGGGAAAGGGCCTTGTCGTACTTTGTCGCATGCGAATCTGATGAAGAGGCGCACTCAGCGGTTAACTGCTTCGGGTCTTACCTGTAGATGAAAAGACTTTAACCGCTGAGGACGCGAAGGAAGGCCGCGGAGTTCGCAGAGAAATTCAAATCATCCGCCGACACTACTGAGTTCGAAGCTCGGCGGATGTGCTCGCAGGCTTCAGCCCGATACGGCTTAGCAAGTGAGCGAACCTGGGATCGCTGCGCAGCGGGTCGGCGAGGGGCTCACTGCCCAGATAGACCAGGTATTCGCAGCGCTCGTCGTAGGCTTTGTCGAGCCAGTGGAAGGCATCATCTTTCCGATTGAGGCCGATGTAGACCACCGCAAAATAAATGGCGGGGACGTACTTCTTGCGCGAAACCTCGTTCAGTCGGCCGAGAATCTTGTTGGCGTTGGCGGTATCGCCGGAGACGCCATATTCGTGGCCCATGAGCGCGAGAATTGCGGGGTCGTCGGGGACTGCGGTGAGAATCGTTTGGAAAGCGTCGCGGGCCTGCTGGTGCATTCCCAGTTGTTCGTATCCCCGTCCGATGTTGACCAGGGCGATGGCGTAGGAAGGATCCAATTCTAGCGCTTTCTTGTTCTGCTCGATGGTGACGTCAAACTGCCGCGCATGGTAGTAGGCTTCGCCCAAGGCCGAGCTCAGCAAGGGACTGATGGGATCGAGATCGAGAGCCTTTTTCCTTTCGACGATGGCTTCGTCGGACTGTCCCATGGCTGTGAGGTAGTAGCCGTAAAACTGGTGTGCGGTGGCATAGCCGGGACGCAACCGAATGGCGGTTTCGAACTCCTTGCGAGCCTCGGGAAAATTCCGTTCGTAAACCAGTTGAGAATAGCCGAGGGGGACGTGAGCCTCGGCGAGGGTGCTGTCGAGTTCGAGGGCCTTGCGGGCGGCGGCCTCGGCTTTGGGAAACGCCTCCTGGGGCGTGAGGGTGGAATAGGGCGCTGATCCCAGCAACTCGTAGCAGTCGGCGAGGCCGGCGTAGGACGGAGCGTAGGTTGGATCAATCTCAATGGAATGGCGGAAGAGGGTGATGGCTTTGGAAAAGCCGTCCTCGGTGCGCTTGTTCCAGAAGTAACGGCCTTCCAGATACGCGAGATAGGCCTCGCGATTGACCTGGCGAATCAGGGGTTGAGCGTGGGGTAGTTTGTTCAGCACTCCACTGGCGATGGCGCCGGCGACCTCGGCCTGAATGCGGAGGACATCCTGCAAGTCGCGCTCGAAAGGTGCCGCCCAGACCAGAGTGTGGTCGCTGACCTGAAACAGTTGAGCGGTGATGGCGACGCGTTGTCCGGAAACGCGAACGCCGCCTTCGAGAACGTAGTTGGCGTGAATATCTTTGCCGATGCGGTCGAGGTCGCTCGAGGCATAGGCTGGGCTGAGCCGGATGACGGCCATTTCGTCGGGATGAAACTGGCCGAGGGAGGTGATCATTTCCTCGGTGAGTCCGTCGGCGACGAAGTCCTGACGGGGATCGCCGCTCATGTTTTTGAAAGGGCGGACGGCGAGCGTCATCTTAGGCGTGGGAGGCCAGAGCCGGTTGTGAATCTGGGGCCAGAAATAGAGGAGCGGCGCTGCCACAGTGATTACGAGGACAATAAGCCGGAGGACCGATCGGCGGAAGTGGTCGGGGTCAGAGCTGAGACCAGCGGTGCGTGCTGGTGGTGCCGGAGTTGCGACCGGGGTGAGCACGGCCACATCCGATGGAGAGGACTCGACGTCGTCCTCGATCCTTTCCGGGGACTTGCTCTCCTGGTCGATCTTGCTTTGGCTTTCCTGCCACCATGTGTCCAGGTCCGTCTTATAGGCGAAGACCGTGCCCTGCTTACCTTGAGTGAGGCGGCGCACCGGCAAATGCAGGTTCTTTTCCCAGCGCTGGACGGTTCGGACTTCCTTCTTGAGATAACTTGCAATCTCTTTCCAAGAGTCGAGCCGGTCGTGGACGGGCCGGTCGTTAACAGGCCGGTCGTTAACAGGACGATCGTTAACAGGACGATCCTGTACAGGACGATCCTGTGTCGCCGGTCGCGGTTGTGTACCGTCACCACCCATTGTCCCTCTCCGTGCCAGCGCTGCAGGAGTGGCCGCAAGAATACCTTGCGATTCGCCCTGACGCAACCTTAACCCTCGCGTTTCGTTGGTGTGACGTGGGATGTCGTACATTGTCGCTTGCGTCGCGGTGGGGGGAGTTGTAATCACTGTGCAGCAGGCTTTACGATTCGATTCGGAATCGTGGGACGCGGGAAATTGAACATTCCCTAACTCTAATGAAGCTCTCTGACTTTACCGGAAGGCAGTGGCGGGTGCTGTTGATCCTGATGCTCGTCAACTTTGTGAATTATGTTGACCGGCAGATCGTGTTTGCCCTGTTTCCCTACCTCCGGCACGACTTCGGGCTGACGCGGCTGCAGTTGGGCACGTTGGCGACGTCGTTCACGGTGGTGCTGTCGCTTGCCAGTTTCCCGCTGGGGATGTTGGCTGACCGGATTTCACGGCGGGCGGTGATTAGCGCGGGGATCCTGTTCTGGAGTGGCGCGACGTTTTTCAGTGGGCTGGCTAGCTCCTTCCGAACTTTGTTGGTGGCGAGGGGGATGGTGGGCGTCGGGGAAGCGGCCTATACGCCGGCCGGTGCGGCGGTGATTACGGCGGCCTTCCCCAAAGATGTCAGGGCGCGGGTGCAGGGCTCGTTCGACATCGGAATGTTTCTTGGAGGCGCAACCGGGATCAGCCTGGGGGGATACATCGCTGCCCAATTTGGCTGGCGGGCTGCCTTCTTTATGGTCGGGATTCCGGGTGTCATCCTGGGGCTGGCGGCCTTGCGGCTGCCGGAGTCGGTGGTGAGGATCGCGAAAGAATCGATGAGCTTGCGAGAACTGTTGCGGGTTCCGGCGTTTCTGGCGCTGCTGGTGAGCGGATTTTTTTGCAGCTTTGCTGGGTATTCCTATGTTGTATGGGGTCCTGACTTGGTTCAGGAAAAAGGGTTCAGCGCGGCGGAAGCCAGCATGGCATTGGGAGTAACGATTGTTCTGGGCGGGATGCTGGGCATTGCGACTGGCGCCTACTTGTCAGACCTGCTGGCCACGCTGCGCGCCTGGGGACGCGCGGCGATCGTTCCGATCGGCTTTGTGCTGGGGGCTCCGGCAATTTATTTTGCGCTGCATGCCAGCGAAAAAATTCATTTCCTGCTGTTCTTCGGTGTCGGGGCATTTTTCCTGAGTTGGTATCACGGGCCCCTGACTGCAACCATCCACGACCTGGTTCCGCCGCGTGGACACGCGACGGCGCTGGGCTTCTACTACTTGTTTGTCAACCTGTTCTCCATGGCTATTGCGCCCATGGTGATTGGACGGCTGGCGGACCGGCATGACCTGATCTATGCCCTGCATATTCCGATTATTGCGCAACTCTTGGGAGCGGCGTTCTTTGTCGTGGTGATTCAGTGCATTCGGCATGACGGTTTACGGCATCCGGCGCTGGCTCGCTATTGGGACGACGACCCGGAAGAAACTGCTCCAGAAATCGCTTTGGTGTTTGAGGAGTCTTGATGTGGTGTACAATTTCGCCAAACTTCCCTGGGGAAAATTTTAGTGAGGAGAGAAATTCATGGCCCAAGCTGCACAGCTACCCATTCTCGAGCATTACAGCGCTTATAAACCCCGGCCCTTCACGCGGGAGCAGCGCAGCGAGACCACGATTCTCTACGGTGGCCTCACCTGGAAGCACGAGCGCATGATGCAAGGCGCTCTTCACAACCTGAAATATAAGGCGGAGCCGCTGCCCAACATTGCGCGCGAAGACTTGGACGCCGGCAAGGAGTTGATCGATACGGGAGCGTGCTGTCCCACCATTTTCACCACCGGAAGCCTGGTGAATTTCCTCAAGAAGGAAGTGAAGGAACACGGCAAAGAGGAAGTGAACAGAAAATTTGTCTACCTGACGGCGGGCGCTTGCGGTCCCTGCCGCTTCGGGCAATATCACGAATCGTATGCCATGGCGCTGGACGGGCTGGGACTGCGCGACTTCCGGCTGTTCCTGCTGGCGCAGGACGAGCTCGATCAGGGACCGGGCAACGGCGGCGGGCTTGACATCAATATGCCGATGAGCCTGGGCATCATCTGGTCGATTCTGTGCGGCGACGTGGTGACCGATCTTGAATACCTGACGCGTCCTTACGAAGTGAACAAGGGGCAGACCGACCTGGTGCTGCACGAATGCGTCGAGCAAATGTACGACTTGTTCCTGAACCGGCCGAGTCGCGGCAAGAAGTACGGTGTGATGGCCTGGCATCTGCTCAGCAACTACTTCACTAAGGCGCTGCGCGGCGTGCGCAAGAAATGGGACACGATTGAAGTCGACCATCTGCGGGTGAAGGCGAAGGTGAAGGTGACCGGCGAGTTCTGGCTGCAGACGCACGAAGGCGACGGCAACTACAACATCAAACGCTGGCTGGAATCGGAAGAGTCGGAAGTGATTCCGCCGCCGGTCGCGGTCTGGCTGCATTACCTGATGCATCCGATCATCCGCAAGCTGGAGCACCGGCATAGCACCAGCAAGCATCCGAAGACGCAGGAGTTCATGCTGCAGACGCTGGAGCGGATCTATCGCGGAACCTATAACAGCTTCCGCAAGGCGCTGGCGAATTTGCCGCACGAACTGCCTGACCAGGTCGAACTCAAGGAACTGGCCGAACCTTTCTACAACTTCCAGTTGCGGGGCGGGGAAGGCCACATGCTGATTGGTAAGGCGCTGCATTCCTATCATCACAAAACGGCGCACATGATCTGCGAGCTGTCGCCGTACTCGTGCATGCCCAATACCATGTCCGTGGGGTCGATGGCCAACGTGATCGGGAAATATCCCGACCTGCTTTATGCTCCGATCGAAGTGAAGGGCGACGCGGAAGTGCACGCGCTCTCGCGCTGCCAGATGATTCTGACCGAAGCCAAGAAGCGGGCGCACGCGGAGTTTGAAGGCGTCATGGAAAAGACCGGATTGACCGAGAAGAAAATCCGGGCGTATGAAGCCAAGCATCCGGAATTGCGCAGGGCCACGTACAACGTGCCGCACCGCGGATATGCCGGAACAGCGGCCAACTACGTGATGCATCTGGCCTACGACAAAGGACTGGCGCGGGCTTGAGGACTGCTGCGGAAGCCCGCTCAATGAGCTGACATAAACTCGTACACCGAACCGAGATGAGGTCGATCTCTCAAGGGTGATCTATGGCAGAAGGTTTCATCCAGATCCAACCGCTCGAAGCGGATCCGTCGCTGGCGAAGCCGGTGCAGGATGTCCCCAGGGGCACGGGAAAAATCGCTGGCCTCGACGTGGGCAGCACCACGTGCAAGTACTCGATTGCCGGGCCTGACGGGGAACTGCTCGGGCAGGCCTACGAACGCCACAACACCAAGCAAGCGGAGAAAGTCATCGATTTTCTGGGCCGGATGGAGAAGCAATATAACTTCACGCCGGGGCAGGACCGCGTTTTTTTTACGGGCTCGGGCGCGGGACTGATAGCACCTCTGGTCGGCGGGAAAGTTATTCAGGAAGTTGTGGCGGTGGCCGCGGCGGTGGAGAAAGTTCATCCCAACGTGCGCTTCGTCAGCGAAATTGGCGGCGAAGACATGAAGACGATTTTCTTCAGCGGCGCCGGACCCAGCAAGAGCAAGCAGGTGCTGATGCAGAGCGCTTGCTCGGGCGGGACCGGAACGTTTATTGAGAAAACCGCGCGCAAGCTGGAAATTACCACCGATCAACTTTCGAAGATGGGCTACGAGGGGTACACGCTGCACAAGATCAGCAGCAAGTGCGGGATCTTTGCCGAAGCCGACTCCAATACCTTGCTGAAGGCTGGAGTTTCGGTGGAGGAGATCATCGCGTCACTGTTCGAGGCAGTGGTGTACCAAAACCTGGCGACCCTGACTCGCGGCAACACGCCGCTGCCTGAAATTCTTTTGCTGGGCGGGCCCAATCTTTTCTTCAAGGGGTTGCAGGAGGCGTGGCGCTACCATCTGGCCAAGTTGTGGAAAGAGCGCAAGGTCGAAATGCCGGAGGGCAAGGATCCGGAGTCGTTTATCCGCGTGCCTGACGATGCTCTCTACTATGCGGCGCAGGGGTGCATCGAGGTCGGGCTGAGAGATTCGCCGAGCGTCGGCACATACCTGGGCACGTCGAAACTGCAGTGGTGGATTGACGAAGGGCAGCACGAGGAAAAGAAAAAGCTGGGCAGCGCTGGATTGTGGAAGGAAGAAGCTGAGCTGAAAGATTTTCTGGCGCGTTATTCGACGCCCGGCAGCAATGGCAGCGTCCCCGTAGCTGCCGACGGTAACGGTAATGGCAACGGCAAGGGTAAGACGAAAGAGCATGGACGGCCCGTTCTCCCTGGCAAGATTACTCGCCGCCCGAAAGTCCGGCTGCCCATGCTCGGCAAAACCGACAAGCTCGGGCCTGTCGTGGTGGGCTGCGATTTCGGGTCGACGACGGCGAAGGCCGTGTGCATGTCGCCGGACAAAGAGTTGCTGTTCTCCTGCTACGCGTTGAGCCGCGGGAATCCCATCGATGACGCCAAGAGTTTGTTCCGGCAAGTTCAGGAAGCGGTTGGCGACGGCGAAATTCTTGGACTGGCGATCACCGGCTATGGCAAGGATTTGCTGAAAGATATTCTCGGCGCGGACTGTCCCGTGGTCGAAACCATCGCTCACGCCAGCGCCGGACTGCATTATTTCCCCGACGCGGATTGCATCTGCGATGTGGGTGGAGTGGACGTCAAGATCATGCTCCTCAACAACGGGGCGGTGACGGATTTCCGCCTGAACTCACAGTGCTCGTCGGGCAATGGTGCGTTTCTTCAGGGGATTGCCGAGCGCTTCAGCATTCCGATGAGCGAAATGGCCGATCGTGCCTTTAAGGCGCAATCCATGCCGCAACTCTCGATGGGTTGCGGAGTATTTCTGCAGAGCGACATCGTTAATCAACAGCGCAAAGGCTGGCAGGCGGAAGAGATTCTGGCTGGGCTGTGCGCGATTCTCCCGCTGAATGTGTGGATCTATGCCGGTGGTTTGAACAATCTGACATCGGTCGGCAAGAAATATATTCTGCAGGGCGGGACGCACAAGAATCTTGCCGTGGTGAAGACGCAGGTCGACTTCATTCTGAAAAAAGTTCCGGATGCCGACGTAGTGGTGCATCCTTATTCGGGCGAAGCGGGCGCGATTGGCGCGGCCTTGGTCGCGCTCGATTGGTGGGACGCGGGCGGACAGAGCAAGTTCCGCGGGTTTGATGCTATCGAAAGACTGACCTATAAGACAGCGACCTCCGTCGATACTGTCTGTCACTGGTGCCCGGTGACGTGCCAGCGCAGTTTCATCGACGTGGAACTGGACGGCGGAAAAGGCCGGGAGTGGAGCAAGGTTCCGCTGGAAAAAGGTTGGGAGCGGGTGATTGTGAACAACTCTTGCCCCAAGGGTTTGGTGGAAGATTTGAACGAAATGAAAGTCATCAAGATTGGGATGGAGAAAACCAAGAATGCGTTTCCCAACGTTGCCGATCTGGTCCGCAAAGAAGCGTTCCGTCGCGTCGCTACCGCAGACTAAAGACCGGTCGCAGGTGCGGGTCGGGATTCCGAAGGTGCTGAATGTCTGGACGACTCACCAGTTCTGGGTGGGCTTCCTGAGAGACATCGGCATTGAGTCGGAGAACATTGTGTTCAGCTCCGATACTTCCGAAGAACAGGGGCGCGAGTTTGGCAAGGGCCGCGGCACGGTGGATTGCTGCTATCCGGTGAAGTGCATCAGCGGGCACTACGGCGAACTGGTGTTTGGACAAAAGAAGAAGATCAACGTTCTGCTGAGCCCGATGATTCACTCGCTGCCTTCGATTCTGTACGGGCATGTGGTCGATACGGTGACTTGCACGCGCGTGATGGCGGGGCCGGAAAACATCAAGGCGGGATTTCTCAAGGAGCGTGATGTTTTTGGCGAGGCTGGCATCGTTTATTCTTCGCCGTTCGTCAGCCTGGGCGACCGGCACATGGTGACCGAGCAGCTTCACACTTCGCTTAAAGATGTTTTTAATCTCGAACTGGAAGAAACCGAGCGCGCGGTGAAGGCCGGATTCGCGGCCCTCGATGCCTTCACCGACAAAGCCAGGCAACAGAGCCGCGACATCCTGACCTGGTGCGCGACGAATCAGAAACCCTGCATTCTGGTGCTGGCGCGTCCCTATCATATGGATACCGGGATCGGGCATGAGATCGAAGGCGACCTGCAGGCGCACGGTTATCCGATTCTTTGGCTCCAGTATCTGCCCGGCGACGAAGACCTGATGAACTGGCTGTTCGAAGCCGATTTGAAATCGGGTAGGATCAAGAGTCCGTTCGATATTCAGGATGTTTGGACTTCCTCCTACAGCAGCAACACCAACGAAATCATGTGGGGAGCGAAAGTCGCGGCGCGCTGCCCGTGGATTACCTGCGTGGTGCGCCTTTCCAGTTACGAGTGCGGCATGGACCAGCCTACGTACACTCCCACCCAAAAAATTGTGGAAGCGACGGGAACACTGTTTTTCAAGTTTGGAGATCTGGATTCAACCAAGCCGGCCGGCGGCATCAAGATCCGCATCGAGACCATCGTTCACTACATGCAGAAGTATTCGAAAAAGATCATGCGGCAGAAGCTCGCGTACTTGTCGCCGGAGTGCCCGCTCGGGACGCTGCCTCCATTCGATCAACCGGCGGCGTTGCAGACAGAGGTGATTCCAGAGGAGCCGGCTGAAGTGCAGCCGTCATCGGCGGCCTCATGAGCGTGCACCCACGTTCGTGCAACCAAGCGGACTGGATGGATATCTAAGCTAAAGGGATGCGAAGTTACCGTGGTCATGGGTAGTCCCTTGTTTGCCGACGCCTAGTTTTGTATCGTAAGAATAATAAGAAGAGGACGAAGAGTTAGTAACAGCCTGAAATGTTACCGCTGACCAATTTCGAGAATCGATGGCGCAGGAGTTTCTCTGCGTTCGTTATTTTGCTCGCAGTCGCCGCGCTAACGGTCAGTGTGGCGACTCGATATTGCTCTTCGCAGAGTTTGTCGGCTTACTCTTCGCACACCGTGCATAAGCATTCGTCGCCTGAGCAGAGCCGGCAGCGCCTGACCAAGACTTCGACCAACTGGATACCTCCGGTTGTCCGCGCTGCTGTTTTAGAGGCGCCCACGTCGTATCCCCGCATCGCACCAGCCGGGCCTCCCATGCCCAGCGTTCTTCTTGAACTGAGCCTGTATAACCGTCCTCCACCCTCCTGCTGAATTTTCTCGTCGTCAACATTTCGACATTAAGAATGAATATTGCCTTGTTCATGGAATGAGCATCTCGTATTTGTGAGAGATCTCGGCGAGTTCTGGTTCATAGGCAAGTAGAAACGGAGACTCGATTCGAGGCCGCTGGTTGCGCGGGCTTGTAAGGGGTTCTTCACTCCGCTCAGAATGGCAGATCTAAGGATCTATAAGGTTCGTGCAGAGCTTCAATAAGAAGGGGTTCAAAAACCCGATGACTCAAAACTGCAACAAATCCGGAATAACGCAAACCAATAGCTGGGCACGATCGATTCCGATTGTGTTCGCGGCCATGGTGGTGGCGATGGCTGTCAGTCTGGCTTCCTGTTCAGGAGACCGGGAGGCTCAAGCCAGTGGTCCGACTATCACTGTGGGCGTGGCCAAGGTGGCGAAGAAGTCTCTGGGCCGGCAGATCACGCTCTCGTCGGAGTTGGTGCCGTTCCAGGAGATCGACGTGTATGCCAAGGAATCCGGCTACGTCAAGAAACTGATGGTCGACTACGGAACTCACGTGAAAGCCGGCCAGGTCATGGCGATTCTTGAGATTCCCGAGTTAGAGGCGCAGCTGCAGGAAGACCTGGCGGAAATCAAGAATGCGACGAATCAGGTTTCGAGGGCACGACACGAACTGGAGCGTGATCAGGCCCAGTACAACGCGCTGCATCTGCAGTACACGCGGTTGAAAGGAGTGTTTGAGAGCCAGCCGGGCATTGTGGCCCAACAGGAAGTCGATGACGCTCAGGGGAAAGATCTGGCGGCGTCGTCGCAGGTGGACGCGGGACAGGCGGCTCTGGAAGCGGCGCAGAGCCAGCTTTCCGTGTCGCGGGCGAAACTGTCGCACGACCAGAGTCTGTTTGATTACTCGAAAATAACGGCGCCGTTTCCCGGAATCGTCACCGAGCGCTACGCGAATCTGGGAACGCTGGTACAGGCGGGAACTGGGTCGAGCACGCAGGCGATTCCGATCGTGAAACTTTCTCAGGATGATCTGTTCCGGCTGGTGATTCCGGTTCCGGAATCCTATGTTCGTTACATCCACATCGGCGATCCGGTGGATGTGCGCGTGCCCTCTCTGAACAAGATATTTCCCGGCAAGGTCGCGCGGTTCTCCGTGGACGTGAAGGAGTCGACGCGCACTATGCACACCGAAGTCGACGTGGCCAATCCGCAGCGGGTTTTGCTGCCTGGTCTCTACGCCGATGCTGAATTGCACCTCGACCAAAGAGAAAACATTCCGTCGGTGCCGGTGCAGGCACTGAATCACGAGGGGGATAAGACCACGGTGCTTGTCGTGCCCTCGAATGGGACGCTTGAGGAACGTACGGTGGAAGTTGGAATCCAGACGAGCAGCGACGCCGAGATCGTTTCTGGGTTGAGCGAAGGAGAGCAGGTGGTGGTGAGCGATCACAGCGGCCTGAAGTCCGGGACGAAGGTTCATGCTCAGGTCGTGGCCGTGCCCGAGTATCACGAGGGAAATGCGCAGTAGACGAAGAAATTCGACAGAAGTTGTGAATCAGATCAGAAGCAACGGGGTGGGATAGGTCTATGCCAGGATTTTCAATTCGCAATCCGTATTTCATCGTGGTGATCTGCCTGGTGCTGCTGGTCATCGGGGCGACGAGCTTGATGCGGATGCCGGTGGATTTATTTCCGCCGATCAATCTGCCGGAAGTGGTGGTGGCGACGTTTTACTCCGGGATGCCGCCGGAGGACGTTGAGACCGACATCACGGATCCGCTGGAGCGTTTTTTCACGCTGGCTTCGGGCGTTGATCACATGGAGTCGCGATCGCTGCTGGGCGTGAGCATCATCAAGGTGTACTTCCAGCCCGGGACGAGTGCGGATGCGGATGTGACGGAGTTGTCCAATCTGGCGCTCGCGGATTTGAAGCGCTTGCCGCCGGGAACTCTGCCTCCGGTCGTTTTGAAGTTCGATGCTTCGAGCTTGCCGGTGGCTCTGGTGACGGTGAAGGGCGAAGGACTGAACGAGACGCAGCTTCACGATTACGCCCAGTTTCAGATTCGCAATCAGATTGCGGTCGTGCCGGGCGCCGAGATTCCGGGCGTGTTCGGCGGTACTTACCGCCAGATCATGGTGTATGTCGACCCTTATAAGTTGTCGTCGCGCCAGCTCAGCCCGATGGATGTGGTGAACGCGGTCAATAGTTCGAATCTGATTCTTCCGGCGGGCGACGTGAAGATGGGGCCCTACGATTTCTTCGTGTACTCGAACAGCCTGGTCGATGACATGGAGCAACTGGGCAAGCTTCCGCTAAAAGTGAACGGAAATTCCTGGGTGACGGTGAACGATATCGGGAAGGCGGAAGATGCGCACGGGATTCAGACCAACGTGGTGCGCATCGATGGGCAGAAGTCGGTCTACATTCCGATCATGAAACAGGGAGGCGACACCAACACGATTGCGGTGGTGGATGGAGTTCGCGAACTGATCAAACATCTGTACGACATTCCGCAGCAGATGAAGACCAGCATCGTGTTTGACCAGTCGGTGTATGTGAAGGAAGCGATCGATACCGTGCTGCACGAGGGGTTTTTGGGGCTGATCCTTACCGTGCTCATGATTCTGATTTTTCTCGGCAGCGTGCGCGCGACATCGGCGGTACTGCTTTCGATTCCGCTGTCGGCGCTGGCTGCATTCGTAGTTCTGGCGCTGATGGGCGGCACGATCAATACGATGATCCTGGGAGGGATGGCGTTGGCGTTCTCACGCGTGATCGACAATTCGGTGATCTCGCTGGAAAACATTTACCGCCATCTGGAGATGGGAACCTCTCCCATGGTGGCGGCCGAGTTGGGCGGAAAGGAAGTAAGCCTGGCGGTGCTGGCGGCGACTCTGGTCGACGTGGTCGATTTCTTTCCGGTTGTGTTTCTGTTCGGCGTAGCCAAGTTTTTGTTTTCCGCTTTGGCGCTGGCGTTCTGTCTGTCGCTGCTGGCATCTTTTGTGGTGGCGCTGACGGTGATTCCGCTGTTCTGCTCGCGCTATTTGAAGGCGGTGCCGCACGACGCAGGACACGCGGTCGAGGAACAACAGGTTGGATCGGCGATCCAGCGTTCGTGGAGGGATCGATTCAATATTGGTTTCAACCACATGTTCCAGAAGCTGCTGGATTATTACGAGCACTGGGTGAGGCGTGCTTTGGAGCGTCCCGGGCTTACGGTTGCGGCATTGGGCGGAGTGTTCTTGGCGAGTCTGGCGATCTATCCGCTGCTTGGGCTGGCGTTCTTTCCGAAGACTGATGCCGGGCAGTTCACCATCAACCTGAAAGTTCCGACCGGTACTCGGATCGAAGTCACGGACCAATACGTCGCCAAGGTGGAGGATCTGATTCGCGGCGAAATCGAAGGCAGAGATTTGAGAAGGATCGTTTCGAATATTGGAGTGGTTCCCGATTTTTCTTCGCTCTACACCACGAATTCCGGCCCGTATACCGCGACGGTTCAGGTGCAGTTGAACGACTCCCATCACCTGAGCAGTTTCGAGTACATGGACCGCGTGCAAAAGCGCATGGCCAGCCAGTTTCCTGACATCCGAACATTCTTTTCCAGCGGCTCCATGGTCGACGCGATTCTGAACACGGGCATGCCGGCTCCGATTGATGTGCAGGTGAGCAGTCCCAATCTGGAAGAAATTCATGGCATCGCCGAAAATCTGGCTGCGGAATTTCGCGCGATCCACGGGGTGGGCCAGGTGTATGTGCCGCAGGATATGAACTATCCGGCGCTGCGACTGGATGTTGACCGCGTGCACGCGGGCGAGTTGGGACTGTCGCAGAAGGATGTGGTGGATAACGTCATCACCGCGCTCAACTCCAATTACATGATCGCTCCTAACTACTGGGTCGATCGCAAGAGCGGGAACGACTATTACCTGACGGTGCAGTTCTTCGAGAAGGGTCAGGCCGCGATTCACAATCTAGCGGACCTGGGGCAGATTCCTTTGCGCGATCCGAGTTCCGGTTCAAGTCTGAACTGTGGCCCGACGGGCGGGCCGCGGCTGGGAAGTGGTCAACCGTCATGGGCGTGCGCTGGAGAAGGCCGGCCGACAACTGTTCTGAACAATGTGGTCAGCGTGAAACAGGTGCAGACGCCGACCGAGGTCGACCACTATCAGATTCAGCGGGCGATCGACATTTATGTAACGCCCACGGGAGAAGATCTGCAGCGCGTGACCAGCAAGATTCGCGACATTCTCGGCAAGGAGAAAATTCCGGGCAACGTGCGGGTGAATCTGCGCGGGATGGTGCGGGGGATGGAGGCGTCGTTCAAGAGCTTCGCCTTCGGTTTTCTGATTTCTTTTCTGCTTCTTTTTCTGATCCTCACCGCGCAATTCAAGTCGTTCATTGATCCTCTGCTGATCATGCTGGCAATCCCCATGGGATTTGTCGGAGTGTTGATTATTCTGCCGCTTACGGGCGCCACGTTGAACGTGATGTCGCTGATGGGAGTGCTGATGCTGGTTGGGATCGCGGACTCGAACAGCATTCTGATCGTTGATTTTGCGCACAATCTGGAACGGCAGGGACTGTCGCCGAAGGACGCGGTTATCACTGCGTGCCGCGTGCGCCTGCGGCCCATTCTGATGACCTCGCTGGCCACCATCATCGGGATGATTCCGATGGCGCTGAAGTTGGGGACGGGCGCGGAACAGTACGCGCCCATGGCGAAGGCGATCATCGGAGGGTTGACTTCTTCGGTGCTGCTCACGATTTTCATCGTCCCGGCGGCTTATCTGCTGGTGTACGGAAAAAAGCAACAGAATAATCCGCCAGCTGTCGTCGAGGAGGCGCGAGGATGAATCGTTGCAGGATGAAAAGTTTCCGCGTCATTGGTTTGATGCTTGCGCTATCGGCGGGTAGTTATGCGCAGGATGCGCATGTGGCGATGGCCGCCAGCCTGCCTTCGGCTCCCATGCCGCAAACTTCATCTCCGCCGATGGGATCGAATGCGCCGTCGCAGATGGCGGCGCAGGGGCCCGGGCCCGCTCCCAGCGCGTCGGGCGCGCCCATAATTCTCTCGGTAAAAGACGCGCAGGCGCTTGCCTTGAAAAATAATCCGCAGATTTCGGTCGCGCGGCTGACAGCGCTGGCATCGCAACAAGTCACACGAGAAGTTCGCTCCAGTCTGTGGCCGACGGCGCAGATTGAGCTCACGGGGGTCGACGCCAATCCCGGCACGCGCATCACGGTCGGAGCGCTGAACAACCCCATTGTCTATCAGCGGGCCGCGGCCGGCGCCACGGTCAGTCAACTCATCACTGATTTCGGACGCACCACGAATCTGGTAGCCAGTGCGAGCCTGGCCGCGAAGGCGGAGAACCAGAATGCGCTCGCCACGAAGGAGCAGATCCTGCTGGCCGCGGATCAGGCTTTCTACAATTCTCTGCAGGCGCAGGCGGTGCTGACGGTTGCGCAACAAACCGTCAAGGATCGGCAGACGGTTGCCGACCAGGTGGGCGCACTTTATCGCAGCAAGCTGAAGTCGGAGCTGGATTCCAGTTTTGCCAACGTGAACCTGGCGCAGGCGAAGCTGCTGCTGCTCGATGCCGAGAACAATGTGAATGCCGCTCAGGCGTCACTCTCGGCGGTGCTGGGCTTCCCGAGTCTGCAGAACCTTCAATTGGCCGAGGATACTGCTGCTGTCACTCCGCCGTCGGACAACGTGGACGACCTCATCTCCAGCGCTTTCACCATGCGGCCGGAAATTCTGGCGCTCGAGTTCCAGTCGGAGTCTGCCCAGAAATTTCAGAAAGCGGAGCGCGACTTGCTTTTGCCCGACATCCGTGCGCTGGGCGCGGTGGGCGATACGCCCGTACGCAATCCGATTATTTCGAATTGGTATGGCGCGGTGGGAGTGAACGTAGAGATTCCGGTGTTCAACGGATTTCTGTACAGCGCAAGGGCGCGGGAGGCTGCGCTCCGCTCGCAGGCTACGCAGGAACGGCTGCGCGATATTCGCGACCGCATCGCAAGAGATGTGCGCACCAGTTGGTTGAATGCCAAGACTGCGTACGATCGACTGGCCGTGACGCAGCAACTTCTCGAGCAGGCGAACCTTGGGCTTAATCTGGCCCAGGCTCGATACAAACTGGGTCTGGGTTCGATTGTCGAGCTCAGTCAGGCACAACTACAGCAGACGCAGGCCCAGATCAGCAATGTCAGCGCGGGGTATGACTACCGGCTGGCCCTGGCCGTCCTGCAGTACCAGACGAGCGGAATCTAGGAAGTTCTGATTCTCGCTTGAAGGGTGGGAGACTCTTCGCGACGCGCGGCGGTTCATGAAGGGAAGTAAGAAGAAGCGACGATCCTCGTTCACCACGCGCCAGGGAGTGCTGCTGTCGCTTTCCATCGGAGCCTTTGTGGCGCTCATGTTCGTGCTGGTGTATTACGTTTATATTTTGCCGATGCAGAAATCGTTGGAATAATCGGCGGGGCTCCAACGCTTTACGCTCCGGCGCGCGCTGCTCTAACCATAACTTCAGGGCGCAGTGCTTCCGCCATCCTTCCGAAATACAAGTTGTAAGAGCGGTAGATTCCGTACATAACCGGGAAGACCGCGAGCGCGAGTCCCCAGCCCATGTGAGAACTAGCGGCCTGGACCATCGAGGTGACGCCCGCGCTGACCACGTAGTACGGGAAGGAGAGATGCGCCAGGCTCCACCAGATCGGTCCTGCCGCCTTGCCTTCGCTTACAGCTACGATCGCAGCTACCGGAGCGGTCTGCCCGAGGAACAGAGTCGCTGTCGCAAGCGCCAGTCCCAGGGTCGTGGAACCAAACTGCATTCCCCGCAACCAGTCGGCGTGGAACATCAGGCTGGCCAGGCAGCTGGCGAACGCCATCATGCTGACGTTGAACACCATCTGCTGCGGGTTGAACTTCGCACCTTTGCGGGGCCAGCATTGCACCGCGGTTGAAGCTAAGGTGATCACGACTGCTTCGGCGGCACTCAGACTCACGACTGCGGTGAGCAGGAAGGGCAGATTGACCGACATGTTGCCGTTAATTCCGGGTAGCTTCACTTTCAACCGCGAAGTCACTGCCGCCAGTACCAGAACCGCCATCGCAAAGTAGGTGTGCCGCGTGTGGCTCACCAAAGTTGCATATCCTGCGGTGATCATTGCGGCCAGCATCATGGCTCCGATGAAGGTCTTAATTCGCCGTGTGTTGTTCATGGATCAGTTCTCCTTTCTTTGTATTCACACGGCTGACTACTGTTCAATATCGGTGCCGGAAAATGCACCGTTGGTGCCCAGGAGTGACGCGCCCCAGACCACGCTGGTCGCGGAGTCGCCACTCGACGCTCCCCACACTACGCTGAACCCGCTGGTGATACTGCTACCCCACACGACCGACGTGCCCCAGACGACCGAACTGCCGGAAACATTGGCGCCCCATACTACGGAAGTACCCCACACGACCGACGTACCCCATACCACCGACGAAGGGGCAACGGAACTGTTCCCGTTCGAAAGGGTGACGGTGCCATTCGAGTTGTAGACTGCGGTGGGCGATAAGGCTGCGCCCACAACGGTCGAAGTTTTGTCAGTGTTGTTAAGTGCCGCCGCCAGGTCCACATAACCGGAACCCACCGTGAACAGATCGTAGTAAGAAGTGTAGGTTTGTCCGGTTGTGGGGTCGGTGGCGGTCGAAGAGGTCGGGAAGGTCTTGTAGGCCGTCTTCATCAGACGGGCTTTGACCTGATCCGGAGTCAAGGTCGGATCTTTTTGCAGCAGCAGAGCCACGCCGCCGGCCACCGCCGGGGTTGCCATGCTGGTGCCGCTCAGAGTGAAGTAGTCGTGATTGGTGTAGTTTCCGGCCACCTCGTTGCCCGGGTATTCGCCTTCGAGGGTGCTATTGTGAGCATCCAGTGAAACCACCAGGTTGCCGGGAGCGACTACGTCGGGTTTCACTACGTGATCATAGGTGGTGGGCCCCTTCGAGCTGTAGCTCGCAATCTGGTCGTCAGTTCGCGAGTACGTACCCATTGCCTTCATCGCTCCTACGGTCAGCACCAGGGGATCGTTGCCCGGAGCGGCTACAGTTCCGTAGCCATTGCTGCCGTTCACGCTGATGCGGCCAAAATTGCCCGCGGCCGCTACCACGACGATGCCGCTGTTCCAGGCTGCTTCTACCGCCTGGCAGAGCGGATCCTGCGCATAGCCCACGGAAATCCCGCGGCCCAAAGACAAGTTGATAACTTGGATGTTGTAGGTATTCTGGAGAGCGATCGCCTGCTGAATAGCCGCGATCACCATGCTGTCGCTGCCCGAGCCGTTGCTATTCAGAACCCGCAGGTCAATCAGGTTTACGTTTGGAGCGACGCCGGCATAGCGTCCATTCGACTTGTAGCCGTTTCCGCCGATAATGCCCGCAACGTGCGTGCCGTGCCCGTAGGTGTCGTAGACCAGACGTCCGTTTGCGTACACGCTGGTGCCAGTGAAGTCCTGGTGATAGACGACGCGGGAGTAACTCTCGGTCGAATCCCACAGGTCGGGGTGATTGTCGTTGATGCCGCTGTCGATGACCGCCACGCCGATGCCAGTTCCGTTATAGCCGGCGTTCCATGCCGGATTGACGTTCATGGCAGCGTCGGTGTAATCGTCCAAACCTTTGAGCGGGTGATCAATGGTCACCAGCGCTACTTCTGGATCGTTGGCCAGACTGGCCAGCGCGCTGACCGGAATCGTAAACGCCGCGCCCTTAATGGAGTGCAGCTTCGCCTGCAGGCGTCCACCCAGGTTCTGCATCGCAGCGTAGTGCGCAGTCGTCGGCACTTGGCGGTACTGCACGATCACCTTCACGGTCTGGCCATGAGCGGAACCGCTCTGGGCCTTGGCCAGGAGTTCGGAGAGTTCGGGAGCGATGCGCCCAGTTTCGCCAGCGCTGGGATTGTTCCGGCGCTGTCCGAATGCCATGCTGGTTGCCAGCAGAAGCATGATGGTCAAACGCTTTCCCCAGGCGGCGCTGTTTCGTTCTCCGCGCCTTACAGGTTTCGGTGATTTCTTTCGGTACTTCATAAACTCTCACCCTTCTTTCATGACGGCAAAAGCGAGCTTCTGTACCCACCGACTCTGTTGCACGGGGGTAGCCAATCAAGTGCTCGTAAGTAGCTGTTTCTATTGGAGATCGTGGGCCTTGATTGGGGGTCCGTGGGCCACTCTGTCCCGCCGGACTGGGCGTGGGACACTCTGTCTCACCCCGAACGTGACCTTGGTCCTGGGGCACTGATTACGGGAGCGAATGCGCGATGGGACGAGCGCCGAAAGTGCGAGCCGAACTGAGTGACTGAGGTGAGTTTCGAGTGAAGTGCCTACGGTGAGTGCCTAGATTGCTGCGGCTTTGCCTACGGCGAGCCGTTGCGGCTGCGGCATTTTCGGCATCGCCGCCATCAGGCGCTGCGTGTATTCGTGGCAGGGACGGGTCAGAACTTGTTCGGTGGTTCCGGCTTCTACAATCTGGCCTTCGTGCAGAATCGCGATGCGGTCGCAGACGCCCGCCACCGACGCCAGGTCGTGCGAGATGTAGAGGATCGCCATTCCGGAGCTGCGGTTCAGGTCGCGAAACAGGGCCAGAATCTCGGACTGGGTGATGACATCGAGGGCGCTGGTGGCCTCATCGGTGATCAACAGGGCCGGCCGATGCATGACCGCCATGGCAATCAGCACGCGCTGCGCCTGGCCTACGCTCATCTGCGATGGGTATTTCTGCAGAAATTCGTCACTCGAAGGCAGACTCACGCTTTCGAGCGCTGCCCGGATGGCGGCATCGCACTGGGCGCGGGGTCCTGCCGCGTGCGCCCGCCACGCTTCGTTCAACTGGGTTCGAATTTTGAGCGCTGGATTCAGCGACGACAGGGGACTCTGCAGCACGAGCGCAACTTTTCGTCCACGCAGACCGCGCAATTCCCGCTCGCCCAGGGTCAAAAGATCGCAGCCGTCGAACTGGATCGCGCCCTCGGTTTTGGCCCGCTTGCGGTCGAGAAGGCCTAGAATCGCCATCGCCAGAGTGCTTTTGCCAGATCCGCTTTGTCCCACCAGCCCGAGAACTTCGCCCCGCCGGATTTCGAATTTCACGTCACGCAACACCGCAGGCTTGTCCCCGTAGCGCACGGAAACATGCGCCGCTAGCAGAACTCCCGGTTGGCTGTTGCTGGAATCCATCCTCTGTGTCCCTCAGTGTCCTCTGTGTTTAAGGTTTTAGTTTCCGTATGATTGCCTGCGAAGCCGTAGCGAAAGAAGTTGCGTTTACTTGACCGAAAGCCGTTCGGCGTTCCAATAAGTCTGTGGAACCAGAATCACCGGGCTTGTGCCTTGCACCGACGCGGCTTCTGCCGAGAGTGCATTCCGGTTCACCAGATAAAGAAACGGAGCTTGCTCCACCGCAATCTCCTGCACACGGTCGAAACTTTCTTTTCGCTTCTTGGGGTCGGCTGAAGAAGCCTGAGCCCGCATCAGGCGGTCAATCTCCGCTTCCCACGCGGTTTCCGGAGCCTTCTCCGACGGATTCCACTGGTGATTTTCCGACGAACTGAGCCACACGTTCATCTGCTCGCTCGGGTCGAGTCCAACATTGGTGAGCCCCAGTAAGATGGCCTCGTAGTCGAACGTCTGCGTCATGCGCTCGATCAGAGAAGGGAAGTCGAGCGTCACCACGTTCACCTGAATGCCGATCTTCTGCAGATCTTCCTGAATCATGGTGGCCATGCGCTCGCGATATTTGTTGCCTGCGTTGGTGATGATGGAAAACACGACGGCATTCCCATCTTTGTCTTTGAGCGCCCCGTTTTCCATGCGGTAGCCCTCGCCCTGCAGAGAGCGGAGAGCGGCGTCGGGCGCGTAGGCCTCGGCCTTGAGCGCGGCGTTGAACCAGAATTTATTGGCGGGAGAAACCGGGCCCACCGCCGCCTGCGCGTGTCCACGAAAGACGACACGAGCCAGATCCTGGCGATTGATTGCCGCGGAGACTGCCCTGCGGAAATTCGCCGACCGGAACCAGTTCTTCTTGTACTCCGGCAATGGAGCCTTCGCGACCTCGTTGAACCACATCTGCTCACTGTCGAGCGACGGTCCGGCATCATGCACCAGTTGCGGAGAGGTTGCCGCCAGCTTGTCGAAGTACTCGCTGTCGAGTGAATTGATCAGGTCGATTTCTCCGCGCTTGAAGCGCAGCATTTCGACATCGCGATTGGGCTGAATGTCGAGCCGGATGGAATCCAAGTAGGGCAGCTTCCGGCCTTGCGCATCCGTCTTCCAGTAATTCGGATTGCGCTTCAGCAGCAAGCTCGCCCCCGGCTTGTAATCCGCCACCATGAATGGTCCGAGCACCGCCATTTCCCGCTTCGCGGAGTGTGCCGAAAGTATGGCCACCTGATCGAATTGCCGGTCGAGTCCGGCCACGGGCGCGGGAAAGGTGATGGCAATCTGGCGCGAGGAAATAATTTTCGTTTCTACATTGCCCGGCCCCGAACGGAAGGCGTCTCCCGTGGGGGAATGCAGCGCGGGATCCATCAACTGCTGCACGGTGTAGGCGACATCTTCGGCGGAAAACGGCGTGCCGTCGGAGAACGAAACTCCGCCGCGCAGCTTGAACGTGATCTGGCGGCCGTCGTTCGATATCTTCCACGATTCGGCCAGTTCCGGCTCCAGCGCCTGCGTCTGCCGGTTCATGCGGACCAGCACGCCGCCGGTCAAATAGCGGATCGCGGCCGAGGCGTCGTCTTCCACTTTCAAGGGATCAAATGTTTTCGGTTCCGAGCGCAGGCAAAAGCGCAACTCGCCCTGTGCCGCCGCTGAGCCGGCCAGAATGCTCAGGCAGGCCATGGATGCCAGAATTGCTTTCCTCAATGTGGATGCCATTACCGCCAACCTTCCCCGCAGTTCCGTAATCTGGAGGCCCGTCATGCGGACAGCTCCTCTTGCTTCGAAAGCACGAGTTGAAACGAAGTCACCACCACCACCAGCAAAATCAAGGGCACGAATTTCCACGGCTCTTCGCCCACCGATACCAGGCCTTCCAGTTCCTTGAGGAGACTTCCCCAGGAAGGCATCGGCTCGGCCACACCGAGCCCTAAAATTCCCAGATTCGCCTCGCTCAGAATGAATGCTGGAATCGAGATCCAGAACTGCGCATACAGCACAGGTTTCAGATTCGGCAGCACGTGAATCCAGAACAGCCGCGCCCCGCGAATGCCGGATGCTTTGGCCTGCCGCACGAAATCCGAGTCCCGCAGCGATCCCGCCGTCGAGCACAGCACTCGCGCGGCGCTCGTCCACCCCAAAAGCCCCAACATCAGAAACGTGACCAGCACTGAGACCAGCGGCGACACGTTCAGGGGCATGAGCGCGCGAACCGTGATCAGCAGGAAAAGCCACGGCAGCGATAGAAACAAGTCGGTCACCGCCATCGCGCCCCGCGCCCATGCTCCACCCAGATATCCTGCGAGCCCGCCCACCAACGCCGCCATCAAGGTTGAAAGCAGCGCGGCGGCCGGCGCCAGCAGCAGCGAAATGCGCGTCCCGTAGAGCACGCGGGCGAACCGGTCCCGTCCAATTTCGTCGGTTCCCAGCCAGTGCGCATGCGACGGTGCGGCGTCGGCCGCCTCGCGATATTGCTTCGCGTAACCCGCCGGAGCCAGCCAGTTCGCGGCCAGCGACACGCTGACCACGAGCAGCAAAACCGCACAGGCCAGAGTTCGCCAGACACGGGTCCGCGAGAAATTCAGGCGCGAGAAGTTCATACTTCCTGTCATGCTTCTTGACCCCGAAGCATATGTCCGATTACTTCGGCGCTTGAGTTCGCCAGCAAGGTTACCAACGTCACCAGGATGGTGAGATTGGTCAAAAGCGGCAGATCGCGCGCCAGCGCCGCCTGCCAGGCCAGTTGGCCAACTCCCGCGAGCCCGCACAGCGCTTCGACCGGAATCGCCGCGCCTACTGCGAGGCTCACCGACACTCCCGCCACAGCCAGCAGTTGCGGGCCAGCCACTGGGACCACATGCCAGAACAGAATGCGCAGCTCACTCAGCCCCTTGGCTCGTGCGGTAATAATGTGGGGCAGGGAATATGCCTTCGCCAACAAGTTGCGGGCATAGCGATATACCCGCGGAAACACGATCAGGCCGATGGCCAGCGCGCCCGGCACGTTCCACAACACTGAGAGCAGAGCCAAGACCGCCGCCGGGATGCACAGAAAAGTTCCGCTGATCGCCGTGGTCAGCGCGTCGTAAGCCGATACCCGCAACCACGCGGCGCTGAGCGCCAACGCCATCGCCATGGCCCAACTCAGCAACAAGCCAATCCCGACCAGCCGTAGAGTCAGCGGAGCCCGCTCCCGCAACAACTGGCTGACCGGCTGACCCAGAGAGATCGAAGTGCCAAGGTCTCCGTGCGCCGCGCGTTGTAAGGAATGAAAATAGAAGCGGTAGAGATTGTGCTGTTCGAGGCGAGCCTGGTGCAAGGCGCGAATGCTTTCTGAATTCAGATGAGGATCGAGCTGCGATTCGTCGACGTCAAAGCCCGGCGCCAGCCGTACCAGCGCCGATGAGAGCAGGCCTCCCAGCAGGACGGTAGCGACGATGGCGAAGGCATGCCGCGCAATTTTCCGCCTCAGCATGGTTCCATGGCTCCTATTCCGCCGTCGCTCCGCGAGTTTTAGCATCCTGCTCGCGCTCGACGGATGTGGCGTGATGGCTCTGCTTCATGGAATACATGCGCCGGTCGGCTTCGGCCAGCAGGCGCTCGACATCGAATCCGTCTTCCGGGCAGAAAGCCATGCCCACGCTCAGCGTGATTAGATCCCGCCCGCATACATGCCGGCCGGATTCGATGGCCGCCTGATTCAGGCTCTCGGCCTTGATTCTCGCCGCCTCGGTGGTCAGGCCAGGAGCGGTAATCACAAATTCGTCTCCTCCCATGCGCGCCACATAGTCGTAGCCGCGGCAGACATCCTTGAGACGGGTAGTGAACTCGCGCAGCAGTTTGTCGCCTTCCAGATGTCCGAACGAATCATTGATTTGTTTGAAGCCGTCGATGTCGCATACCAGCACCGCCAGCGGAGTCTTCATGCGGCGGCAGCGCGCCACTTCCTGGGCCAGATGCACAAACAGGGACCGCGCATTGGGCAGCCCGGTCAGGTAGTCGGTGGTTGCCGAACTCTCGGCCTGCTGATACTTCAGCGCATTCTCGACCGAGAGCGCGACCTTGGAAGCGACTGCCAGCAAGATTCTCAGATGATCCGGGGTGAAGGCATCGCGGTTGGCGTGGTACATCGCCAGCACGCCGACCACGCCGTTGAGTCCTTCCAAAGGCACGACCAGCGCCGATTGCAGCGTCGTATGCTTTGCCGGGTCGACGACGTATCCGGCTTCCACTTGCGGATTTCCGTTGACGATTGGTTTGCAGTTCGCCGCCACCCACCCGCACAATCCTTCGCCCACCTTGATTTTCAGCGACGACAGCATGTGGAAATTTTCGCCGCTGATCAGTTCCGGTAGAAGCCAGCCATTCCGGTTTACGAACACCGCGATCGAATCGTAAGGAATCATGCGGCGCAGGCGCATCGACAGCACGGAAAGAGTTTCGCTCAAACTCAGCGACACGCCCAGATCCTGGCTGAGTTCAAACATCGTCTGGGCCTCTTGCCGCGCCGATGCAATCGAAGTCAGGAAGTCCGTGTTGTCTGCCGGGCCGTGAGTAGGATCGGTGCGTTCGAAACCGGCCGCCGGGGAAGATCCCCGATCCACGCGCACGGTCTTCGATAGCCCGGGCGCGCCGGTATCCTCCGACATCTGTGCCATCCGCTCCAACTCCACGTAACGGCTCACCAGAATGTCGACCACTTGAGGATCGAACCAAGTCCCGGCCTTCTCTTTCACTTTCGCCATGGCCTCGGCCAACGGAAGCGCGGGCCGGTACTGACGGTGAGAAGCCAGAGCGTCGAGACAATCCACTGCCGCCAGAATTCGCGCTCCGATCGGAATTTGTTGGCCACTCAATCCCTCGGGATATCCGGTTCCATCCCAGCGCTCGTGATGCGAGCGGACAATCGGCGCCACGGGATAAGGAAACGCGACGCGCTCCAGAATTTCCGCCCCCACGAGCGGGTGCACTTTCATTTTTTCGAATTCTTCCGGAGTCAACTTCCCCGGCTTATTGATGATTTGTTCCGGCACCGCCAGTTTTCCGATGTCGTGCAGCAGAGCTGCCGCGCGCAGTGCCTCGATCTCCCCTTCCGAAAGATTCAATTGGGTGGCTACCGCAACCGCGTAGGTTCTTACCCGCTGCAGATGGGTGTGCGTGGTCTGGTCTTTGGCCTCGATGGCGAGCGCGAGGGCCTCGATGGTCCGCATGTTCAGCGACGCGATCTGTTCGACGTGGCGCTTTTCCACCTCAACCCGATCTTTTTCCGCTTCCAGCCGGCCCAGATACAGGCGGTACGATCGATACACCCAATAGATCAGGGGCAGCACCAGCAGCGACGTTTCCCATCCCGCCGAGCGGTTGACGATTCCAATCAGCCCCACCGCTGCCGCTCCGACCAGGTAATACGGGAACGACCAGAAGTAGCACTCCGCCCACACTTTGCGGCTGGACTTACCCTCCGTCAGCGCAATCACGATCGAGATCGGCAAAGTGTTGGCGAAGAAGAACACCAGCGCCGCGACCATCAGGAGGATGGGCTTGTTGGATCCAAATCTTGCGGCCAGCCAGTGATATGTAAGGTAGGTAAGCGCGCTGGCGTTGGCCATCATGCCCGCTACGTTGAACAGCACTTTGACTGGATCCAGGCGCTTGCGGGCTTGCCACACGCTCTGCACCAGACTCGCCGTGCAGCCGATCAGAAGCGTTTCGGGAAGACTCAGTTCCAGCACGCCCAGCAGGATGAACAGGAAATTCACCGACATGGTGCCGTCGATGCCGGGGAGTTGGACCTTCAATCCTGAGGCCAGCACCGCTACGGCCAGGTAGCAGAAGAATCGCATGAGATCGTGCGATTGCCAGTGGAAAAGGGCAACGCCCAGCACCACCACGCCCATGGACGCCGTGATGCCGACGAATGCCTTCGCCTGGATCGATAATCCGTCCGTCTCTGCTTTCATGTACAACCTGACTGCCGCGGATTTTCTCGGGGGGCCTCGAAGTACGCTATTCCCAGGGACGCCTTCGCGATCCTCCCGCGAAGATTAAAAGAATTTATTGCGCGGGCTAGTTCAGCCCGCGCTCGGCCCTTGTGGAAGACATCTCTTCCGGTTCGAGCCTGCCCGCATCGTATTGCAAGGGTCACTTCTTCCAAAGCTTACCGAAGTAACCATGTGGACCCGACAACCTCTGGCAACCGAAGGCTCCAGCGGTGCCTTGGGGACGGACCGAACCTGGTTACCTTCGTTACCCCATATAGAACACGCTTCTCGGTCGAACTGCCCTGCCTGTGTCACCATCATGCCCGGACGCCTATGCCGATTCCTCACCACAGTTCGGAACAGCCAGAGCCGCTGAGCAGTGTCCCGAGCGATGTCGAGGGTGCAGCGTCAGGCCAATCTTTGACAGGCCAATCGTCGATGGCGGTTTTCTCCGCCGACCTGCAGGGAGAATTCGGTGCCTGCAATGCCGCGTTTATCAAGCTGTTTGGCTATTCGGCGCAGGAGCTGGTGGGGCGCGATTTCTCCGCGCTGTTCGCCTCGACCGAAAAAGCAGAAGGTAATGACCGCGCTCGTCTGCGGCGGGAAATTCTTACTGCGACTTCCACGCCCGGCGGATATCAGTGCCGACTGGTGGCTCAACCCAAGACTGGCGCCAGTTTCCCGGTGCAGTTCTCGGCCACGCTTCTAAGTTCGACTCCGGCAGCACTGATCGTCGTGGTAGTCCCGCAGGTCGTTGTGCCCCAGATCGATGCATCGCAGAACGTCGCGCCACAGAACGTAGTACCGCCGGCAGCAGTCAAAGTCGCGGTGCAAAACGCAGGCTCATCGGCGGAAGGCTCGTTTTCCCCCGGCGTGATTTCCCGTAAGGTTGATGACACTCTCTTTATTCTGGCCAGCCCCGTCATGCACAAGTTCATGGCGCTGGTCGACCGCGTGGCAGGACACACCGAGACCGTCTTGATTACGGGTGAGACCGGAACCGGAAAAGAACTCATCGCCCGAACGATTCATGAGTCTTCCCATCGCCGCAGCCGTCCGTGGGTCGATATCAACTGCGCCGCGCTTCCCGAAAACCTGGTGGAAAGCGAACTCTTCGGATACGAAAAAGGCGCATTTAGCGGGGCCGATGCTTCCAAGCCCGGCTTGTTCGAAATGGCCGACAAGGGCACGTTGTTCCTGGACGAAATCGGCGAACTGCAACTGCAGACTCAGGTGAAACTTCTGCGGGTGCTCGATGGCCAGCCGTTTTATCGACTGGGCGGGCATCGCAAGATCAGAGTCGATGTTCGCATTGTCGCGGCCACCAATCAGGATCTCGAAGCCGCGGTGAGAGATGGCCGCTTCCGCCAGGATTTATTTCACCGCCTCGGTCAATTCCAGCTTCGCGTTCCTCCGCTGCGCGAGCGCCCCGAGGACATCGTCGCCCTGGCGGAACATTTTCTGCGGCTGAAGGCTGCCAGCAAGCATTTCTCATCGCAAGCCATTTCCGCGTTGCTGTCGCATCCCTGGCCGGGCAACATTCGCGAACTGCGCAACCTGGTGGCCAAGATGGCGATGGAGTCCTCTGGATCCGAAATTGACTTCTCGCGGCTCAGCGCCGCGCTCACCGGAGAGCCCACCGCGCTGCGTCAAACCGCTTCCATGCCGGTCGGCAATCTCGACAGCATGGAAGAGCAGATGATTATCAAAGCTCTGGAGCGGACCGGCGGGCAGCGCACGCTTGCGGCCGAACAGCTTGGCATCTCGCGCCGCACCCTGAGCCGCAAGCTCAAGGAGTACAACATCAATTTCGCGCCCGGAGAAACCACCGCCTCGATGGGTTCCATCAGCAACGACCAGCAGAAATTTTTCCGCACCCGGGTGCAGATCGCGGTCACGGTCCGGAGTGCTCAGGGCGAAGAAATTCAGGTGCAGGGAGTGAACTTGAGCACAGGCGGCATGGGCCTCGACGGCCTGAAAGAGCCGCTGCGTTTCGCGGGAATGCTCGACGTGAGCTTCGTCCTGCCGGGTAGCGACATTCTCTTCAAGGCCAAAGCCCGCCTCATGTGGATCGGCGATGAAGGCCGCGTCGGCGTCCGCTTTGCCGTGATCGAACCTGCTCTATTCGAAGAACTGCAGCATTGGACCAACCGCAAGATGAAAGAAGAAGGCTGGGATCTCCCCTCCTGAGGCCGGTTCCCGCGCCCTCTGCAGAAAAATAGATTTACGAACCTACCGATGTGCCCGCAAGTTCGCGCAGCCTCTCGGCAGCAATCTCGGGCGTGATGTCGCGCTGCGGTGTTCCCAGCAATTCGAATCCAACCATGAACTTGCGGATAGTCGCCGAGCGCAGCAGCGGCGGATAAAAGTGTGCGTGGAAATGCCACTCCGGATGATCCACTCCATCGGTTGGCGATTGGTGAAAGCCCATCGAGTAAGGGAAGGGAACTCCGAAAACTTTGTCATAGGTGGAAGTGATCTGCTTCAGGATCGCGCTCAATTGCGGTGCGTCGTCGGTTGCGAAGTCATTCATGCTACCGATGTGGTTGCGGCTGCAGAGCAGGATTTCAAACGGCCAGATCGCCCAGAAAGGCACGAGCGCCACGAAGCGTGCGTTCTCCGCAACCACGCGAACCCGCAACCTGCGCTCCAATTTAATGTAATCGCAGAGCAGGCAGCGATCGCATGAAGTGTGATACTTCTGCTGTGTCGATAGTTCTTTCGACGGCGCCTCGGGAATCGAAGCCGTCGCCCAGATCTGGCAGTGGGGATGGGGATTGCTGGCGCCCATCATGGCGCCGCGGTTCTCGAAAATCTGGACGTGGTTGATGTCGGGCATTTCACCCAACTCGCGAAATTGTTCCATCCAGGTGCGGACGACGAGTTCGATCGCGTCCATGCCCATGGTGGCTAAGGTGAGGTCGTGACGCGGAGAAAAGCAAATCACGCGGCAGAGGCCCGGTTCGCCCTGAGCGACGAGCAGACCCTCGCACTCAACATCGAGGCGTTCGCGGGGCGTGCCCGGTTTCAGGGCCGCGAAGTCATTTTCAAAGACGAAGGTGTTGGAGTACGCCGGGTTTTGAATTCCGCCGGCTCGAGAGTTGCCGGGGCAAAGGTAGCAGGTTGGATCATAGGCAGGTTCCGCCGTGGTTTGGAGAGTTGCGACTTCTCCCTGCCAGGGACGGGTCGCGCGATGGGGTGAAACCAGCACCCATTCGTTGGTCAGAACATTCAACCGGCGATGAGGATCTTCCGTGAGTTTCAAATTGCGGCCTCGCAGCATTCTACGACGAGCGGAGGCCGGTGGCGTCGCCGGCCGAGTAAAACAAGCCTGACGAATTTCCTCATCCCCGTGGCATAATCTTCGGCAACATCTCCCGATCAGGTGCCAAGCGATGCGTCCTGTGCTGATTTCCGTTTTCTCTCTGTGTCTTTGTGTTTTGAATGCGAGCGGGCCATGCAGCGCTGCCACCGCGAGCCCGAAGCCGCTGCAGATTTATTTCATCGACGTGGAAGGCGGGCAGGCGACGTTGGTGGTGAGCCCGTCGGGGGAGTCGCTCCTGATCGATACCGGCTGGCCGGGATACGAAGGCCGCGACGCCGACCGCATCGTGGCGGCCGCCCACCAGGCCGGTATCCAGCAACTCGACTTTGTTCTAATCACTCACTATCACCGCGACCATGTCGGTGGCGTGCCGCAACTGGTCGACGGAATTAAAGTGGGCACGTTCGTCGATCACGGGCCGAATCTGGAAGACTCGGAAGTGACGCGCGTCGATTACGCCGCCTATGAGAAGGCGATCGCGGGCCACGCTCACGTTGTCGTCAAGCCGGGATGGGGATTGCCGATCAAAGGACTCGAAGTGCGGGTTCTCTCCGCCGCCGGAGACCACCTTACCGCTCCGTTGCCCGGAGCTGGTGAGGCGAATCCCTATTGCAAGGGTCAGCCGGCCGAAGCTGAAGACGCCACGGAAAATGCCCGGTCCGTCGGAGTTCTGATCACCTACGGAAAGTTTCGCTTCCTTGATCTCGGCGATCTCACCAAGAAAAAAGAAATGGAAATCGCCTGCCCCAATAACCTGCTCGGTACGGTCGATCTTTTTCTGGTGACCCATCACGGCGCGGACCTTTCGAATCCGAAGCCCCTGGTGTGGGCGCTGCATCCGCGAGTGGCCGTGATCGATAATGGCCCGCGCAAGGGGTCGAGCCCGGCGGCGTGGCAGATCGTGCATGATTCTCCGGGCCTCGAAGACCTGTGGCAGTTACATTATGCCGCTGAATCGGACAAAGACCACAACGTGGCCGACGACCGCATCGCGAACGTGAAAGAGAACTGCGAGGGAAAGTACATCAAGGTCGCAGCTGAGCCTGACGGCACGTTCACCGTCACCAACGCGAGGACTGGCGTCCAAAAAACCTACTCCAAGAAATAGGAGAACGTGTAGCGCCGCCGTCTCGGCGGCTGTCGTGGGGGCGTCTCGCCCCCACACGCGCGGGCGAGACGCCCCCGCGACAGCCGGCGGGACGCCGGCGCTACTTAAACACTGCATCCATGATCGTGATAGTGATGGGAGTTACCGGCGCCGGCAAGACGACCATCGGTCGTCTGCTGGCAGAACAATCCGGCTGGGAATTCGCCGACGCGGACGACTTTCATCCCCCGTCCAACGTCGATAAAATCCGCCGCGGCATCTCCCTCACCGACGATGACCGCAGGCCCTGGCTCGCCGAACTCCGCGCCGCCATTGAGCATTGGATCGCCGAAAAACACAATGTTGTGCTGGCCTGCTCCGCTCTAAAACGCACCTACCGGCAGGAACTTGAAGCCGGACCGGAAGTCCGGTTCGTGTACCTGAAAGGCAGCGCGGAACTGATTGCATCCCGCTTACGCGCTCGCCACGGCCACTTTGCCGGCGAACAGATTCTGGCTGGCCAGTTCGCCGACCTCGAAGAGCCAGCCGGCGCAGTGACCGTCGATATCGCATCCACCCCACCGCAAATTGTGGCCGAGATTCGGGGGAAGCTGGGCTTGGCGTAGAATCCTCGCACCACTGAACGGTAACAGAACGGCCCGACTGGAACACACCTTTGGAAATCGCTCCCGACCGGATGGAATCCGCCGTCGTCTCCCGACTGATGTGGCGGCTGATGCCGTTTCTTCTGCTGCTCTACATTGTTGCCTACCTCGACCGCATTAACATGGGTTTCGCCGTGCTGCAGATGCGTGGACAGCTTGGCCTGAGCGAGCGCGTTATCGGGCGCGCCGGGGGAATGTTTTTTGCCGGGTACTTTTTTTTTCAGCTTCCCAGCAACCTGGTGCTGGAGAAGTTCGGAGTCCGGCGGTGGATTTCCGGGCTGATGGTGACCTGGGGAGTGATTTCCTGCCTGACGATGTTTGTCCGTGGGCCGGTCAGTTTCTATTCCATCCGCTTCCTGCTGGGTGCTGCAGAAGCCGGATTTTTCCCCGGCATGATCCTCTATCTGAAACGCTGGTTCCCGGCGAAAGCGCGGGCGCGCGCGGTGGCCTGGTTCATGTTGGCGAATCCAATCTCGGGCATTGTGGGCAGCCCAATCTCCGGAACGTTGCTCGGCCTTCGCGGGGGGGGACTCGCTGGCTGGCAATGGATGTTTCTAATGGAGGGCGTTCCGGCCATTTTTCTGGGAGTGACCGTGCTGTGGGTCCTGTCGGATCGCCCGCAGCATGCCACCTGGCTAAAGGGCGAGGAGCGGGCATGGCTGCTGGAAAAACTCGCCGGCGAGCAACTTGCGGAGTCGAATCTCAAGCAAGGCAGCTTCTGGCAGGTTCTGATCGCGCCCAGAATCTGGCTGCTTTCTATGGTCTATTTCGGCGTCCCGACCACCATGTATGGGATCACTCTGTGGCTGCCGAGTGTGATTCAATCGGTGTCCGGGCTGGGCAATTTTGCGACCAGCCTGGTTGCGGTTCTTCCGTTCGTGGCCACGACGATCGCGATGGTGCTGGCCGGGACGAGTTCGGATCGTACGGGAGAGCGGCGCTGGCACACGGCGGTTCCCGCGTTTGTCGCAGCCCTGGCGATCGTGACCGCGGCCTATGGAAAGGGTCCGGCGCTGGTGATTGCAGGCGTCGGACTTGGAATGGCTGGTGCCGAGGCCATGGTCGGACCTTTCTGGGCAATGGCGACGACGCGGATGGCTGGCTTGCCTGCGGCCGCCGGTATCGCCATGATCAACTCGCTGGCCAATCTGGGAGGGTATTTCGGTCCGGACATCATCGGGCTGTTTCGAACGGCGAACGGCGGATTTCGGGGAGGGTTCCTGGCGATCGGCGCGACTTTGGCCATCAGCGGCACAATCGCGCTAATCGTGGGACGTCAATCGGTTATGGGGCGCGAAACCGCCGCGGTTGAACCGTAGCGCTGGCGTCCCGCCGGCTGTCGCGGGGGCGTCTCGCCCGCGCTGACGGGCAGTGAGGTCGAAGCCTTGCCTTCCGCTTCGTTCCATCGGCCGAATTGTTTACAATAGCGACTTCGTCTGACCACTGGTAAACGGAAGCGTCGTAGAGGGACAAACAGCAATCTTGGAACCGACCAACCACAATTCCAGTACGGCCCCCACCGTCTACTGGCGAGTAGAGGGCAGCCTGCTCGACCTGACCGTGGTCCGGCCCGTGGCGTTCTTTACCTGGAATGCCCAGACGTTCTCGGAGCGTTTCCGGCGGCGTGGGCTCATCTTCCTGATGGCGCTGCTGCGCCCGTTTCTTTACTCCACGAACCGCAAATTTGCCACGAGAGCGGTGCATACCGTCCTGCGCGGAGTGACCCGCGACCGCCTCGACCTGCTCGGCGAAGAGTTCTTCCTCTACAAACTGAAGCCGCATCTGAAAGAGCGCGGCGTGCGTAAAGTTCAGGAACTGGTGCAATCCGGGGCCGATGTCGTGCTGGTGAGCCAGGGCCTGGAGCACGTCATGCGCCCGCTGGCGCAGCACCTGGGCGTCAAGCGGATTGTGGCGAACCGACTGGAGTTTCGCGGCGGCACCGCGACCGGCAGGCTGCTGGAGCCGGTGATTCGTCCGCGCGGCGCGTTCGCAAAATTCAGTGAAGAGAATCCGGACGGGCGTCGTGCTCCGAAAACCCTGGCCCGCCAGCTGGACATTTCCGTGGAAGCCCTGCGAGCGGCCGTAATTCCGTCCGATCGGCGGCCAGTCGCGCCGACTCGTCCGATTGTCCATTTTGACGGCCAGAGGCAGGCCCAGGGATTTTCTGTTCGCAAGGCATTCGCCGGAAAGCACGCGATGCTGATCGGCGTCACCGGATTCATCGGCAAAGTCTGGCTGGCGAACACGCTTCTGGATCTGCCCGACGTCAAGCGGATCTATCTCCTGATCCGCCGCCAGAAGTCGAATCCCGCCGAGCGGCGCTTTGAGAAAATGGTGGAAGAATCGCCCGTGTTCGATCCGCTGTTCGAACGGCACGGGTACGGGCTGCCTGATTTTCTGCACGAGAAAGTCGAGGTCGTCGAAGGCGACGTCACTCAGTCCGGCCTCGGACTCAACACCGAAACCGCGCGCCGCCTTCAGAAAAATCTCGATCTGATCATCAACAGCTCCGGCCTGACCGACTTCAATCCCGATCTGCGCGACGCCCTCACTACCAATACGAATGCGGCCGTGAATGTCCTCGAGTTCGTGCGCAGCTCCGATCACGCCGGGCTTTTGCATCTTTCGACCTGTTACGTTGCCGGTGAGCAGGACGGCCGAGTCGGCGAAAAACTTACGCCCAACTATAATCCGCGCGGCTTGCCGGAGTTTGATGCCGAGCAGGAATGGCGCTCGCTGCAGGAATTCGTCAAGCAGGCCGAGATCCAGGCGGAAAGCGCCGAAGTCACCTCGGACTTGCGCAAGCAAGCGCAGTCCAAGGAACATGCGGCGAAAGACTTGCACGGCGCGGCTCTGGAGAACCAGATTCGCAAAAACCGAGTCCGCTGGTTGAAGACGTATCTCACTGAAGCGGGGACGAAGCGCGCCAAGGAGTTGGGTTGGCCGAATACTTATACGCTCACCAAAAGCCTCGCCGAGTCGCTCATTGCCAAACACGGCGCCGGACTTCCGGTTGCGGTGGTGCGTCCGGCGATCGTCGAGACCTCGGTGGCCAAACCGTTCCTCGGATGGAATGAAGGCATCAATACTTCGGCTTCGCTCTCTTATCTACTAGGCACGTATTTCCGGCAGTTGCCCACCAACGAAAGCAAGCGCCTCGATATTCTTCCGGTCGATGCGGTCTGTAGTGGGATGACGCTGATTGCCGCCGCGATCATGGAACGCCGGCATGACCCGCTCTACCAACTCGCCACATCCGTGACCAATCCATGTGACATGGGCCGCTCGATCGAGTTGACCTCTCTGGCGCACCGCAAACATTACCGCGCGCAGGAAGGGCTGGAATCCTGGCTGCGCCTGCGGTTCGACGCGATCCCGGTTTCGAAGACTCGGTATAACCGCATGTCCGCCCCGGCACAGAAGGCGATTGTGAAGTCCATTCAGCGCATCATGTCGCCGTTGCCGCTGAAGAAAGCGCCGCTGGTGAAGACGGAACGAAGCCTCGAGCGCCTGGAAAAACTCATCGAACTGTTCGAGCCGTTTATTCTTTTGAACGAGCATGATTTCGCTGCGGAGAATATCGAAAAACTTTCGTTCGCGCTCGTACCTGAAGAGCAGGAAACTTTCGCTTACGATACTCGGTCGCTCGACTGGTGGGAGTACTGGATCAACATTCACATCCCGGCCCTCCGCCGCTGGACTTATCCGCTGATTGAGGGCAGGCCCCTGGAAGCGCGGCCGCCTCGCAACTTTCAACTTGCGCCCGTGAACGGCGATGCCGTGAAGACTGGGACCGACGGAGCCACGTGGCGATATTCCTGACCGGATCGACCGGATACATCGGCGCGCACGTCGCCGCCAATCTGCTGGAAGGCCATGGCGCCGCATTGAATGTGCTGGTGCGGGCGCGCGATCCGCAGGAGGCGCAGATGCGATTGTGGCGGGCGCTGCAAATGCATCTGGATTTCCCGCGCTTCTTCGAATACCTGCAGACGAAAGTGCGCATCTTTTGCGGAGACCTGACTGCCGGCGGCTTCGGCCTGAACCGCGATGAATACGACCGCCTGGTCCATACCACGGATTCCGTGATTCACTGCGCGGCATCGCTGAACCGCAAGTCGGAGAAAAGCTGCCTGAACGTAAACCTGCGCGGCACGCTAGAAGTGTTGACTCTGGCGCGGCACGCCGAGCATTATCACGGCCTGCGCCGTTTCAGCGAAGTCAGCACGGTCGCTGTCGCGGGCAAGCGCAGCAACGAAGTGGTCACCGAAGATCGTTCCATTGAATGGGACCGGTCGGATTACGATCCCTACGCCCGCACCAAGAAATTCTGCGAGCACATGACGCGCCAGTTGCTTCCCGATACGCCCAAGACTATCTTTCGTCCGAGCATTGTGCTGGGCGACAGCCGCCACGCGGAGACCACGCAATTCGACATGGTCAAGGCATTCGTATTTCTGGCAGGTTTGCCGGCGTTGCCCTTCCGTCCCGCGGACAAGATCGACATCGTGAACGTTGATTTTGTCGCCGACGCGATTGCCACCCTGCACCAGAAAGACCAGCCGCAGTACGACACGTATCATCTGTCCTCAGGAACCGGGTCGCAGACCTTCCGCGAGCTGACGACCGCGCTGGCTGCAGAGCAGCAGAAGCGCAGCCCCGTATTCCTTCCATTCGCCGAAAAGCCGTTCTCCGGATCGGTGAACATGCTGGCCAATCGCAAAGGATCGGTTGGCCACGGTGCCGCGCTGCTGAAAGTGTTCATGCCGTACCTGGTGTGGAACACGGTCTTCGACAACACTCGCGTGACCACCGAGTTGAAACGGAAACCCGTTCCATTCTCGCAGTACAGTTTTCCGTTGCTGAAATTCAGCCGCGAAAATAATTTCCAGTACCAGTACAAACCCTGGCCAGCGACTGCCGGAGGTACCGCCGCATGATGGACTTCATTCTGGAAGCCTGGGTCAGCGGCAACATCGAGCGCGCGAAGGCGCGATGGATGCTGGGCGGAAATAATCCCTGGCAGCCGGGCGAAAAACTGAAACTGCTCTTCGCCGGATACAACGGCACGCGCAACATGGGCTCCGACGTTCGGGTCGACGAAATGTTGCGCCAGATCCGTCACGTCCTGGGCGCGGAGCGCGTTGAGTTCAGCGTGATGAGTCAGAACTTCGAATTCTCCAAGGGATATTTCGAGGGAACCAAGCAAGTGCACCTTCCGGATATTTTCCCGCCGTTCCTGTCGGATGAAGTTCCCAAGCATCACGGTGTTGTGGCCTGCGAAGGTTCCATGTTCAAGAGCAAGTTCGCGAATGCCCTGACCACGATGATGATTGGTTCCCTCGGCATCGCGGCCGTAGAGAACAAGCTCTCGGTCGGATACGGCGCGGAAGCCGGCCACATGGATCCGCTGGTCGCCAAAATGTGCGGACGCTACTGCAAGAATTCGCTGGTCATCACGCGCAACGAAGAGTCGCGCACGGTGTTGCGCGAGTTGGGCGTACCTACGGAACTCGGCACCGACACTGCGTGGACCTTCGAACCGCGCCCCGCGGAGTACGGCCAGAGCATTTTGCGGCAAGTGGGATGGGACGGGAAGACGCCCGTCCTGGTGGTGTGCCCGATCAATCCGTTTGAGTGGCCGGTGAAAGCGTCGGTCGCTAAGTACGCACTGCGGAGTCTGACCGGAGCATACAAAGACAGTCACTACCGCACGGTCTATTTTCATAACTCGGGTCCGGCCGCCGATCGTGCCTACCAGCATTACTTGACTTCCATCGCCAACGCCGTCGACGCCTTCCGCAAGCAGCGGAATGTTTTTGTAATTCTGGTGGCGACCGAGCGACTGGATGCGCGTCCGGCGAATCGCATTTCTGAGAAGCTGGGCGGAGTACCGGTTCTCACCTCCGACCAGTACAACATGTATGAACTGGTCAGCATTCTGCGCGCCTGCCACATGATGGCGTCGTCGCGCTATCACGGCATCGTGACCTCCATGCCGGCTCTGGTACCCTCGGCGGGGATCACCATGGATGAGCGCATTCGCAATCTGATGCGCGAGCGCGACCATCTCGATTTGTTGATGACCGTCGATGATCCGGATCTCGAGCCGAAATTGCTGACGGCGCTGGAGACGTTGGCCACGCAGGGAGAACGCATCGCGGCCGGCATCGCCCGCACCGTCGTAAAGAATCTGAAAGTAATGGCGCGCATGGGCGTTTACTTCGAAGAAGAAGTTCAACGGCGGTATCCCGAGTTTCCTACGCGCACCGGAGAATGGAGTTGGGAAGATTACCTGCCGCCCATGAGCGCTTCGCTTCGGCAGTTGGTGGCGGCGTATAGTTAGCGGCCGATAGTCAAGAGTCGCGGCGTTTCCGGGTAAAGAATCACATGTCATTCGTCGGGGAAATCTTTTCGCAACTCAACGCGGCCGCGGAGACGAAGGTGCTCCTCGAGATCCGCGATGGCCAGGTCACCGGCGTGACGGGCGGCGAACTCCTCGAATTGATTCGCAAGGCGCGGACGTTTCTCGCCGCAAGAAGCTTGAGAAAGGGCGACCGCTGCGGCCTGCTTGCGGCCAACAGCATTCGATGGATAGCGATGGATTTAGCGGCGATGGCCGAGGGACTGATCGTTGTCCCGCTGTATTCGCGCCAGGCGCCGTCAGAATTGGTTGCGATGATCAAAGACAGCACGCCGTCCTTGGTCTGCTGCGGCGACGCGACCCTGCGCGATGGGATCCAGCAAAGCTGGAACGAAGCGCCTCCGCATATTCTCTTCGACGAAATCTTTGCCGGGGTAGAAGGAGTCACGCTCGATCGCCCGCAAGTGCGTGACGCCGATCCCGTAACCGTCATCTACACTTCGGGCACGTCCGGCGAAGCCAAGGGCGTGGTGCTGACCGCAGCCAACGTGGGATTCATGCTGGGTTGCACGTCGGCGCGACTAGACTCGCTGATGGGCGGCCGAGCCGGGCAGGATCATATTTTCCATTACCTGCCGTTTAGTTTCTGCGCGTCCTGGATTGCGGTGCTGACTTTTATTCTGCGCGGAAGTCTGATCACGCTGAACACAGATCTGACGAAGATTCCAAGCGACATGCCCGCCACCGCCCCGCACTATTTTCTGAATGTCCCGCAGTTGCTCGAGCGTATGCGGCGCGGCGTCGACGATCAGATCGAAAAAAAAGGCGGCCTGGCGCGGGCGGTTTATTCACGCGCCAAAGCGGCCTGGACACGGCGCAAGGAAAAACGTCCGCAGACCGGCGATTCTATTTGGCTATGGCTGGCCAATACCGTGGCCTTCCCTGCGATCCGCAACAAAATGGTGGGCGAGAATCTCAAGGCCCTCATCTGCGGCTCAGCTCCGCTCACGCCCGAGACTCAGGATTATTTCAGCATGCTGGGCATCGCGGTCCTGCAGGTCTACGGTCTGACCGAGACGACCGGAATCTGTACGATGGACGATCCGGACAACGTCGCGCCCGGACGCGTCGGACCCGCGATTCCAGGCATTGAGATGAGGCTCGGCGAGAACGAAGAGATTGTCGTGCGCGGCCCCAATGTGTTTCCCGGCTATTGGAACCGCCCGCAGCAAACGGCCGAGGTGCTGCGCGACGGATGGTTTCACACCGGCGATCAGGGTGAGATGGACGCAGCAGGGAACTGGCGCATTGTAGGGCGTATCAAGAATCTGATCGTTCTTGGCTCCGGCCACAAGATCGCGCCGGAAACGATCGAAGAAGAGATCGCCCGCCATCTGCCGGGCGCGCAGCAAGTGGTGATCGTCGGAAATGGCCGCGGATATCTTTCTGCGATTATCACGGGCAGCGTCACCGCGGAACAGGCGCAATCCGCGCTCGATGCGGTCAACCCGCAGCTTCCGCACTATAAACAGGTGCGCACATTCTGCCTTCGGCCGGAGCCGTTCTCGATCGACAATGGGATGCTCACGGCAAATGGAAAGTTGAAGCGCGACTTGATTTCCGCGCGCATGAAACGCGAGATCGAGGACATGTATCAGGTGAAGCAGGCGGTCTAGAGTCGAGTAAGTTGGAAAGGGACGAGTTGGGCGTGAAGCAATTCAAAGGGCAAGCGTTGTCGTGGCAGGTTCAGAGCGGGGTTATCGAACTCGCGCTCCACCGAGAGCCCTGCAACGAGTTGGGCACGTTGTCGCTGGGCGAATTAGAACAATTCGCGTCTGCACTCGACGATTTGGAAGCCGATGCCCATGCTCTCATTATCCACAGCGAGATGAAGTCGGGTTTTTGCGCCGGCGCCGATCTTCGCGAACTCTACGAGCGGTCCCAGTCGATGGAGAAGTTGCAAGCATCCCGCGGCGTGCGCGATTTTCTGGAACGGATTCACCGCGTGTTGAATCGACTCGATTCGGCGCCTCTGACCACGATTGCCGCAGTGCATGGCGTGACATTCGGCGGAGGCTTTGAACTCGCCCTGGTTTGCGATTTGATCATTGCCGACAGGATGGCGCGTTTTTGTTTTCCCGAGTTGAGACTGGGTCTGATTCCGGGATTCGGCGGAATCCCGCGCCTGAAGCGCGATGTGGGGAATGCCGCTGTTCGCGATCTGTTGTTGACCGGCCGCAGCTTCAACTCTACCAAGGCCCAGCAGATCGGACTGGTGAGCCAGGTCGTGTCGGAGGGCGAAGCTCTGCGCGCCGCGCGAGCCACTGCCGCGCAGATCGGAAAGTTCGACCGGCAGACTGCCGTGTCCGCCAAGCGGTTCATCAAGCCGATTCCGCTCGATGAACTGCGCAAGGAAATCGATGTCTTCTGCGAGTTGTTTTCCCGCCCAGCCGTGCAGGCGGGACTGAAGAAGTTTGTGGAGAGCACGGACGCACAGCCGTATCTGCCGTAGTCGAAACTGAATTAGAATAACTGCCATGGAAACCGCTGAAAAAACGCTTGACGAGATTCTCACCTTGGCCGCGGCGCACTTCAAAGTGCCGCGCGAGAAACTCTCTCCCGACGAAGACTTCTTTAAGGCGCTCGGCATCGACAGCCTGCAGACACTCGATTTGCTCACCAAGCTGGAAAATCACTTCCGAGTGGAGTTGCCCGATTACGAACTGCAAGGCGTGTCCGACTTTCGCACGCTGGCCGCCAAGATTCAGGCGCGATTGTGAGAATCCCATTACTGATCGTTGATTTCTGATTGTTGATTGCGAAGGAACGTCGCGGGGAAGCCCGTATCCGGCTGGTCAATCATCAATCTACGATCAGCAATCTACAATCAACATTCAGCAATTGTCTATGCTCGATCTCCGCCAATACACTTGTCTGGGCGCCGCACTGCGCGATGCCCTTGACCGTTTCTCGTCAGAGATCTGTCTGATCGAGGCGGACCGGGATCGGGAAAAAGTCCGCTTGACCTACTCCGATTTTAAAGAGATCGCCCTGCCCCTGGCCCGCGCTCTCGAAGACGCCGACTACGATGCCGGGGACCGCGCCGCCATCATCATGACCAATCAGTCGAAGTGGCTGATCTCGGCCTACGCCATCTTTTACTGCGGCGGCGTGCTGGTCCCGCTCGACTACAAACTCACCGCTGCGGAACATTTGCAACTTCTCGCCCACTCCAAGGCCAAGGTACTCATCGTCGAGTACCACCTGTGGCGCGCGATCATGGAGTCGCCCGATTTCCAGAAAATTGCGACCAAGATCGTTCTCGTGACCGAGGCCCCGCTGGGCACGGAGCTGGCGGGCGCGTTTCGCTGGGAAGACTTCAAGCGCAAAGGTGCTCCCGACTTCGTCATGCGCCAGAAGGACGATGTCGCCTGCATCGTCTATTCCTCAGGGACGGGCGGCCGTCCCAAAGGCTGCGTCCTCACCCACGAAAATTATCTGGAACAGTGCCGTGCGCTCACCGCGTGGTATCCCTTCTGGCCGGGAGTGCGCTATTTGAGCATTCTCCCCACCAATCACGCGATTGATTTCATGGTCGGCTTTATCGGACCGTTCGTCTGCGGAGCCTGCGTGGTGCATCTGCGGACGTTGCGTCCTGAGTTTGTGCGCGATGCTTTTGTGCGCTACCACATTACGTACGTCTCGCTGGTTCCGATGATCGTGAAAAATCTGGAACGTGGCCTGCGCGCCAAGTTCGACGAACTGCCGTCGTGGAAGCGCGCGATCCTCAACACGATGATCGCGATCAACCGTATGCTGACGCGCGGCCGGCCAAGGGTGAAGCTCAGCCGCATGTTGCTGCCAGGCGTGCACCGCGGCTTTGGCGGCGAAGTGCTGGCGCTCATCACCGGTGGCGCGTTCATGGAGCCCTCGACCATGCAGTTCTTCTACGATCTCGGAATTCCGGTGGTGAACGGTTACGGACTCACCGAAGCCGGGACGGCGCTCACGCTCAACGATCTAAAACCGTTCCGCGCCGATACCGTCGGCAAGCCGCTGCCGGGAGTCGAACTCCGAATTCTGAGTCCGGACGCCGACGGCGTGGGCGAAGTCGCCGTCCGCAGCAAGACGGTAATGTCGCACTATCTCGATGATGCCGAGCTCACGCTCGAGACCATTGTCGACGGCTGGCTTCTGACCGGTGATCTGGGCCGGTTTGAAAGCGGCGGACATTTGCAACTCTTCGGGCGCAAGAAAAATATGATCGTCACCGAGGGCGGGAAGAACATCTACCCGGAGGATATTGAGACCGTGTTCGACGGCCTGCCGGTGAAAGAGTACACCGTGTTCGCGGCGAACTACGTCTGGCCGCAGAAAGAGTTGGGGCGCGAAAGCTTGGTTCTCGTTCTGCGGCTGGAGCAGGCTCAGAAATTCGACAGCAAATTGCTGGAAGAGATTTCGGCGCGCAATCGCCGCCTGCCCGACTTCAAGCGCGTCGGCGGATATTTGATCTGGGAGAAGGACTTTCCCCGCACGGCTTCAATGAAGGTCAAGCGGCAAGTGCTGGGTGAAGAAATCGGAAAGTCTGTGGAGCGGGAAGCCATCGTAGCATTGTGATCGGTTGGTGAAGTTGCATCTGTTACTCGTTGTCTCCGCCGGCTGCGAAATTGGATTGGAAACCTTGGGGCAAAAATATCTTGCAATCGTGAATCCGGCGGCGGGAGGCGGTCGCAGCCGCAAACTATTGGGCCCAGCTCTGGAGCGTCTGCAAGCTGGTGGAATCGAGGTCAAGGTAGCGGCGACGGGCGCTTCCGGTGAGGCGACGGAGATCGCGCGCGCGGCCTATGAGCGCGGCGTCCGCCACTTCATTTCGGTCGGCGGTGATGGCACGTCCTACGAAATAGTAAATGGCCTCTACCCGCAGGCCCTTGGCGGTGAGCGCCCGACCTTGGCATTCTTGCCACTCGGCACGGGCAATTCTTTTCTGCGCGACTTCAGTGACCAGGGCGTCGAGTACGGAATCGAATCTCTGTTCGCCAACCGGAGTCGGGCCTGCGACGTGATGCGTTTGCGTCACCGCACCGGCGTGATCCATTACATTAATTTGTTGAGCATGGGCTTTTCGGCGGATGTCGCCACCCTGCGTGCTAGACGGTTCAGTGCGTGGGGAGAGATCGGCTATCAAGCTTCTATTTTTCTCACGCTTGCAAGATTCAACCGCCGCCCTTTCCCCGTTCGAGTCGAAGGCGCAGATACGTTTGACACGCGCCCCTGTCTGTTCCTGACTTTCAACAACAGCAAGTTCACCGGCGGAACGATGATGATTGCTCCGAACGCGGAGATCGACGACGGGCTGGTGGAATATGTTCGCTGGGGGCCGATCGGGCGCTTGGGACTCATTCGCAATCTTCCCGGCCTTTACGACGGCACCCACATCGAGCATCCTCTGGCCGAGCGCAAGGCCGCTCGCCGCGTCGAGTTCAACCTGGATGCTCCCGTCGACGTCATGGTCGATGGTGAAGTGCTGACCTTGCATTGCGAAGAACTGGATGTGCTCCCGGGCGCGCTGAACGTCGTGGCCTGAGCGTCGGTGAACGGATCGTCCTGATAAAGATCGTCGTGATATAAGGAAGAGTCATGTCTGAAGAGCGGCGAAAACGGCGAGAAGAACGCGAAGGCAGCGCGAGTGACGGACAAACCAAGAAGGTCCTCACCTATGGTGTCATCCTGATCCTGCTCGCGGGAGCATACTTCGGAGGCCGATACTACCGGAATCACAAGTACGATGCCTTCGCGAAGTGCCTGGCGACCAAGCAGGCCAAGATGTACGGCCTGTACTGGTGCCCGCACTGCATTGAACAAAAAGAAATGTTTGGCGACGCGTTTCGTTACGTGCCTTATCAGGAGTGCGCCATCAAGGGCTCGCCGGAAATAGTACCGGCATGCAAGGTTGCGGGAATTAAGTTATTTCCCAGTTGGCAGTTTGGCATGGATCCGCCGAAAGAGGGAGTCTTGTCCCTGGATGCATTGAGCGACAAAACCGGGTGCAGCCTGCCGTGACGCGAGTTCTTTTCGGGCTCATCGCGATTCTGGCGTTCGCCGGCATGAGCATATCGGGGGTGTCGCTGCAACGCCATTATGCCAAGTCGGCGACCGCGTTTTGCGATTTCAACCAGAAGTTCAGTTGTGACATCGTCAATCGCAGCCAATATTCGGAAGTCGAAGGAATTCCGGTAGCCGGTATTGGAATTGCCGGTTACGCCGCATTGTTCGCGCTCGCGACGTTCTGGAAGTCGCGGCGCGAGACCCCAACTCGCCTTTTGGGCGCGGCAATCGCAGGGCTAGCCTTCGCCCTCTATCTCACTTACATCGAAGCCTACGAACTGATGACGTGGTGTATTTTGTGCCTCATCTCGCTCGCGTGCATTTCGCTGATCAGTCTTCTCGCAATCTTCGTCAAATTGAGAAGCGCGAAAGCCTAAACCGGGCCCTCCGTTGTATTCTGATACTGCGCTTTTTCTGATGGAAGAAATCCAGCAAACTGGAAGCTCCGGCGGACCTGCTGCCGTCGTAATCCGTGCCGAGTCCGCGACCGGAGACCTGCGCCTGCACGAATTCCCGAGTCGAATATTTCGCAATACGCGATTCCTGCGCGTGTGGTTGCCGCCCGGATACGACGATGCCGAGAACGCTGGCCGGCATTATCCCGTTCTCTACTTGAATGACGGGCAGAACTTGTTCGAACCTTCGACCGCATTCAACGGCGTGGAGTGGCAGGTGGATGAAACCGCCGACCGGTTAATTCGCGAGGGCGTGGTTCCGCCCGTGATTTTTGTGGGCATCGACAACACCGGCAAAGACCGCATCCGCGAATACATGCCGCACCGCTCGCTGCATCCCATGATTCTGCGCGTGCAGGGAACGCGTTATCCGGCATTCCTCTTCAAGGAAGTATTTCCGTACATCGCCCGCAACTACCGCGTGGCCAGCGGGCCTGAGAACACGGGCCTCGGAGGATCGTCGTTGGGCGCGCTGATTGCGCTTTACACGGCGGCCGTGCGTCCAGGCGTGATTGGCCGGCTGCTGCTCGAGAGCCCTTCGCTATGGGCTTCGAATCGCCAGTTGATCCGTCAAAGCCGTGGAGTCAAACGCTGGCCGGAACGAGTCTTCCTGGCAACCGGAACAGCGGAAGCGGGACGCCGGGATAAAGATCAAAGCGTAGTCGACGATGTGCGTGAACTGGCCGCGATCCTGGGCCGCGCGGGTTTGGACCAGAGTCGCCTGCGATTGCTGGTCGACGATGGTGCCACGCACAATGAAGCCGCCTGGGCGCGCCGCTTTCCCGAAGCGCTGACATTTCTGTTCGGGAAGCAGGGATAAAACCCGCTCGCCATTCGCGCCTTCTACGATGTGCCCGCAACAGGGACCGCTGAACTATCCCGCGAGATTCTCCAGAGCAAGAAAACTGCGGCCGCCATGGCGACCACCGAAAGCTGCACGTGCGTCCATCGGGCGAAAGGCCCTAACAGCGGGAGCATGTAAATGAAGTACAGAAGAGTTCCCATCCACCAGGTCGATTGAGTGACGGGCTGCCCGATCAGCCAGTCGGCGAGCAGGATGAACGCAGGCGCCAGAATCACCAGATCGTAAACCGTGAGGTGTGGCGCCATCAGCACGCTCGCCAGCAGCAGAACTGAATATCGCAGAGCCAAAGGCACGGCGCTGCCGCGCTTCCAGCATGCGATCGTCAAACTCAGAACGAGCGCAGCGCTGACGACATAGAGAATGAAGGATGCTCCAGCCCAGGGTAGGACCATCGACCAGAACGTTCGCAGCGAGTGCGTCTGATAGAGCTTGGGTTCAAGCAGAGGCAACATATTCTGAACATTCCGCAGCGTGGAGAACCACTGACGTAGTGGTCCGGTTCCGTAGTAGAACATTCCCACGGAGAGTTGCGCTGCTGCTGAAACAGCCGCGCCCAGTACGGTTCTCCATGCGCCGAGTGAGACGAACACAACGGCGGCGGCCAGTCCCAACTGCGGCTTGAAAATCAGACAGCCCAGGACCAGGCCAGCGAGAAATTCGCGCCGGTCGCGCAGTAGAAAAAACATCAGCGTGAAGCAGGCGAGTGCGATCGCCGAAGTTTGGCCCCATGCGATCAGATGAAAGAACGCGGGAAACGCCACCGTCAGAAGCGCGATGGTGCGACCGTGATCACGCAAGTTCGGACAACTTCGCCAGACGAAGTAGCAGCAAGCGCCGTAAACAGCGACGCTGCAGCCCCACCACACGACCAGCGCCCAGCCGTAGGAAAGATGAGCCAGCGGCGCGAAGAAAATCGAAACCTGGGGAGGATACAGCGGCAAGTAACGAATGCCCGCAGCTTCCGGCACGCGCTGAGCGGCCAGCGCCGCCTGCGCATTCATGTCGTACAAATCGCTCCCGCGATGAGCGGCCGCCAGCGACCCAAGGGTGTAGAGATGCAGAAAGTCCGTCCCCTTCAGGTTGCCGGCGCGGTCGCGCAGCCCTGGCGTCGCAATATTCCACACATATATGGACCACAGGCACAGCGCAAGAATCGTGCCATGAGCACGCAGGCGCCGCGCCGTCAGCCACGTGCCGGAATGAACTTGAGAAGACGTCAGGGTGTGACCTCAGTTAAACGATCAGTTCGCGGGATACGGTTCAAGCTGAGGCGGCGATTCGTCGCCCGACATCAGCCAGACGTGGCGATCGTGGAAATATTGCAACAGTTCCAGGTTCTTTTGCTTGCCCATATCGCGCGCCCACACGATCCGTGAGTTGTCGATATCGGGAGCGTTATAAATCCAGTCGCGATCCACATTATGATCCGGGCCATAACGCACGATGATCAAATGCATCCCGCCCAGCGTGCTGAGCCGTTCCACAATGCGCACTCGATCCAGATTGCCCAACGGCCAGTGCGGTTCGAGTGGAGCCTGCGCGACGATTCCGGCCAGCCGCAAAATAATCATTCCCACACACACCACGGGGACGCTTCGCACCAGAAGTTGCCCTTCGCCTTGGCGAGCGTCGCCTGTGCCATTCCGCCGCCACAGGCGCAGATGCCGCATGCACTGCACCAGTACGAGATAGACCAAGCCCGTGGCTGGAGCTACATAGTGGGGAAACGTCCAAGTCTCCACCAGCCATCCCACACAGAAAACGGCGCCGGCAACCAGCGCCAGACGCATGCGCCGGTCCCGGAGAATCCCGGGAAACGCCAGCAGCGGCAGCGAGAATGCCGGACCAATATAGAACCGCCAGAGCTGCAGAATCTTGTTGCCCGTCCGTCGCACGAAGCCAACGATGGTCCGCGCTTCATCGAACTGACTGACTTCCCATCCTGCATAGTAGTCGCGCATTACGGCGTGATGATACTCGGGGACCGCTCGCTTCGAGAAAAACAGGAAGTAGGGAACCACCGCATAGGTTTCGCGGTTGACCGCGTAGGTCATGCGAAACGGGCTCCCGGTCACACGCCAATAGTAGTAACCGGTGGCCGCGCCAGCGGCAATCAGCACACACGTTGCAGGCAGGACTACGCGCCACCACAGTTGCCGCCAACTCGGCAACTTTCGCCCTTTCGCCCAAACGACCGCGCCAGCCGCGGCTGCGATACTGAGAACAAGCCCTTCGTAAGGCCGGCTGTTAGCCATGACGGCGAGGCCAACCGCGAGCAGAATCCCATCCCGCACGCGCGCACGATTTCGCAGCCGCGGAATTGCACCCAGCACCAGCGCTCCGCCAGTCGCGGCCAAAGCGGGACACCAATAGCTATTCATCCAGTAACTGAAAGTCGCGAAGCGCAGCACGGCAAGAATTCCGCCGAAGAGCGCCCAGGTGGGAGGGAACCACCCTTGTAGCATCCAGCACAGGGTGGCGCACAGCGTGGCGGTCATCAACCACACACCGATCCAGGGATGCCCGCCCAGCACGATTCCCGCCGCCATAACCAAGGCTTGCCCGGGCGCATACATCGACATATAAGTCGGGTGCTGAATGATCTGGAAACTTTCGAAGTGCACCCACATCGGATGCGTCGGATTGGTGAGATGACCCGAAGCGAAAGTGTTTGCCGCCAGCAGATGGCTGTATTCGTCATTCCAGTCAGGGAGGGGAATCCCGAGCACTGGGATCAGGAGCGCCCGAATGCTGAGCGCGAGAGCAAAGACAAATCCGACCGCCCGAGCACGACGGTGTGCCAGCCGTCCAAAGACTCTTTCGATACGATCAAGAATTGGCTGCGTCTGCTGCGTCCGGCGACGCAGCGAAAGTCCGGCGGCCGCCAGCACCATGATTGCCTCTGTGATGGTCAGCAACCATGGCGCCAGGTGTCGGTAGATTTCGTTCATGCGGATCCGGCCGGTCGAGCAGGGAGATCGCTTCTCAATCCGCTGCGGAATTGTTACTTGGTCGCAGTTTCCTTCACGCCGATCTCCTCGAAGAGCCCATCAACAATCTGAATCATTTCATCGTCGACTACGCGGTTCTTCGAAATGGCTTCTTTCAGCGGAATCGACACAATCCGGTTCGAGCGCAGCGCCGCCATGCAGCCAAACTCGCCGCGATGCACCATGTCGATGGCGCCCAGGCCGTAGCGCGTCGCCAGCACGCGGTCGAAAGCGCTGGGCGATCCGCCCCGCTGGATGTGTCCCAGCACCACCGCGCGCGTCTCAAAGCCCGTACGCTTCTCAATCTCGCGGGCGAGAATGTTCGCGATGCCACCCAGTTTGGCGTGACCAAATTCGTCCTTGCCCATATCCTGCAGGATGGGCGAGCCTGTGCCGGAATCGGAGGAAAACTTCGCGCCCTCCGCCACGACAACAATCGAGAAGTAACGTCCCCGCTCGTGACGCTGGCGAATCGATTCCGCAACCTTGTCGACGTCGAACGGGCGCTCCGGAATCAAAATCACATCCGCACCCCCCGCAACGCCGCTGTACAAGGCAATCCAGCCCGCATCCCGCCCCATGACCTCCACTACCATTACGCGGTTATGCGCTTCGGCAGTGGTGTGAATGCGGTCAATCGCTTCGCACACCACGTTGCACGCCGTATCGAATCCGAATGTGTAATCGGTTCCACCCAGATCGTTGTCGATGGTCTTGGGAACTCCAATCACATGGACTCCCTTTTCGTGAAGCTTCTGCGCCACCGACAACGTGTCGTCGCCGCCGATGGCAACCAGCGCATCAATCTTGTGCTTTTCAATCGTCGCAATGCAGCGGTCAATTCCGTCGGGTCGCTTGGACGGATTGGTGCGCGAGGTCCGCAGAATGGTTCCGCCGCGAGGCAGAATTCCGCCCACCGCGTCCAGGTCTAGAGCCATGCTCTTGTCTTCGATCAGACCGCGCCAGCCCTCCATGAATCCCACAAATTCGTCGTGATAATGAAATACACCCTTGCGCACCACGGCGCGGATGACGGCGTTCAGCCCAGGGCAGTCGCCCCCGCCCGTCAACATGCCAATTTTCATCGTCGGCTCCTGTTCCAGTATGACTTCAGAAACTCCTCCGAATGCACCCCGGCCGCGGGCAACAAAATGGCCCAAAACGCAGGTGGGATCATCGTTCGGAAGCAATAGAGTAACATTAAATCGATTCACACCAAAGCCAAACAACCCACAGAAAATCGTTCAGGTGAGGGCACTGCCGCAGGTTTCTTCGGAATGGCATAATCGGTGCGCTGCACCATGGCGAGGCGCTCTTGCAGATCAGATCACTTTGTGAAATTCCGGTCGAAGTGGACGAACCCGCGGCGGCGATTCGCCAGTTCGTCCGCATCCTTCGCGAGCACACGGTTCCGACCGAGAAGGCGAGAGTCGCGATCCGCCTCACTGGCACGAGCGCCCGGGCCCGCACAGCGATTCAGGAATTCAACCCGCGTCGGACGGAGGGTGCGGCATTTGCGCAAGGCCTCGCAATCGTCGAGGAACTGGCTCTTCTGTCTGCCGCCAAGTTGAAGAGTGTGACCCTGATTCTCTCAGCGGAAGATTTTCTTTGGAAGGGCGCCGGCACGGGTTCCGGGAAGCTCCACTTGCTCGATCTCAGAGTATTTCGCAGGAAACAGCGATTCGGTATGAATGCAATGCTCGACCTGCAAGACGTTGACGCGCGCAGCGACGAAATCTCTGCGCTCCTGGCGGTGATAAAGAAAGAGACTGGGCTCGGCTTCTCACTTGAGGCGAGCGCCGTCCATTTTGAGACCTCTGACACGCAACGGGCGACTGCCGAGCAGTTACTCGTGACCCACTTGGCGTGGAACGAGCTTCTGCTGGCCGTGAGCGAGAAAGTCCGTCCTTCGGTCGACATACTTGCGCTTCCCGGGTTGATGTCGTCCAGCGCGTCGATCCAATATCGCTTCGACCCCAGCAAAATGGGCAGGTCGGTGCGCGTGGATTTCCGCAAGATTACGCGCCGGTGGTTCAAGGAACATTTCGCAGACTACAAGCCGCGAAGCGTACACCAAGACGATCACGGCATCAAAAAGGAAATCGCGCCGGGCATGCACCTATTCTTGTACTTCGACAAGCGAGCCGGCTCGTTCAGCAAAGCCTTCAGAGCCTGGTTAGGGATCGCGTTCAGCACTCCGCGCTACGCGGCCACGCCGAACCGGCCGTACAACCTGCAGGTTGATTTTCTTGATCTGTTTGATCTCTTCATGTTCGGGTGGTCCTACTTCACGAAAGAAGAGCTGGATGCGGCACTGGAGGGTGCCCGTCCGATCATCCGCGCGGTGCTCGCACTGATGGAGCAAGAAGCGCCGCTCCGCCTGAGTCGCGCCTTCGAGCGGAAGCTGGACGAATTCGAGGGTCCGCGCGAAATTACTGCAAGACAAGCCTTCGATTTGATCCATCCTGTTGCGCAGCGCTGGGCTTCCGATGCGGCGCTCGACAGCATTCAACTGTTTCCCGTCATTACGACTGCCGAACCCCTGTTCGCAGGGCCGCCACTTCATGCCGGGCAAGGCCGCCTGGGGCCGGGCGGGCAATGGCGGATGATTTTTCATTCACGGATGAACCTGGGGAAGTTGCAGGTTCTCGTTCCCTGGCGTGGGCCGATTCGAGGCTCGCGCTTCGGGTTCTCGCGGGGGGAGAGCATGTTTACCGATGAAAAGATGGCGGCGCTGCAGGGTTTGCAGGGCCTTGGCGATGGCTGGATCGATTCCGGCCGGGCACTGGAACTCGCGCTCGCGAATGTTGCTGCCGAAGGCCTAACCGACAAGGACTTGAACTTGTTCGAACTGAGACACGACTGGAGACGAGGGTCAACCTGGCGGCTTTTCGCACAGAAAAAAGGTGACCAGCAACTCACGGCCGTGCATGTGCAGGTCCCGGCCGACGGAGAAGGGGAAGTGCAGGTTTCCGTGACTCGTTACGACAAGACCGGAATGCCAGTCGATCGGTAGGTTTTTCGTCGAAAAGAGTGCGACGCCGCTCCGCCATTTGCGCTCAAGGCTGAGATTCGACACAATGCTCGACGGACATGAACAAGACTCTTTCGACATTCGCCTGGGTTGCAGTCGCGTTGCTAGGCGCGGCCGCGGTTGGAGTTGTTGCCGTGCGCCGCGGAGAGCCGATCAACGCTCTCTGGCTGGTTGTGGCCGCGACCTGCTGCTACGCCCTCGGATACCGTTTCTACAGCAGCTTTATTGCAGCGAAGATTCTCGCGCTCGATTCCCGCCGCGCCACTCCCGCCGAGCGTCTGGAAAACGGCCGCGATTTTGTGGTCACCAACAAGTGGGTTGTATTCGGTCATCATTTCGCCGCGATCGCAGGACCGGGTCCGCTGGTTGGTCCGGTACTGGCTGCGCAGTTCGGATATCTTCCCGGGACGCTCTGGGTCCTCGCCGGCGCCGTTTTCGCCGGCTGCGTGCAGGACTTCGTGATCCTGCTCTACTCTGTCCGCCGCGACGGCAAGTCGCTCACCGAAATGGCCAAAGAAGAAATCGGCCGCGTCGGCGGCTTTGTGGCCTACACCGCAGTCATCGCGATTCTCATCATCCTGCTCGGTGTGGTTGCTCTGATCGTCGTCAACGCCTTAAAAGACAGCCCTTGGGGAACCTTCACGATCGCCATGACCATCCCCATCGCTCTGCTGATGGGCGTCTACCTGCGGCGAATTCGTCCGGGCAAAGTGCTGGAGGTTTCGATCCTCGGCTTCATTCTCGTGCTGCTGGCGATCTGGGGCGGACAGTGGGCCTCGCTGACCCCTCGAATCGCGAGTGTGTTCACGCTGCAAGGCACGACCCTCGCCGAACTCATCATCGTGTACGGATTCGCGGCGTCGGCCCTTCCGGTGTGGTTGCTGCTGGCGCCGCGCGATTATCTCAGCACGTTCGTGAAACTGGGGACGATTGCCCTTCTCGGCATCGGCATCGTCGTGCTGCATCCCACGCTGCACATGCCCGCTCTGACGCGATTTGTTGACGGTTCCGGCCCGGTGTTCGCAGGAAAGATTTTTCCCTTCGCGTTCATTACCATCGCCTGCGGCGCCATCAGCGGCTTCCATTCCTTAGTATCGAGCGGAACCACCCCCAAACTGATTGCCCGCGAGAGGGAAGCGCGCATGGTGGGGTACGGCGCGATGATGTGCGAGTCAGCGGTCGCCATCATGGCGATCATCGCGGCGTGTGTTCTGCAGCCCGGGGTCTACTTCGCGATTAACAGCCCCGCAGGCGTGGTCGGGTCCACCGCAACCGCGGCGACCGCGACCATCTCCTCTTGGGGATTTCCGGTAACCGCCGCCGACATGCAGGCCCTGGCTCACGCCGTCGGCGAGCAGACGCTATTCAACCGCACCGGCGGCGCGCCTGCGTTCGCCGTGGGCATGGCGCACATCTTTTCGCAGAGTCTGGGCGGCGCGGCCGTGATGGCCCTGTGGTATCACTTCGCCGTCATGTTTGAGGCGCTGTTCATCCTGTCCATCCTCGACGCCGGCACGCGCGTCGCCCGCTTCATGATTCAGGACGCCCTGGGCCATATCTACAAGCCGCTGGGGCGAACCAGTTGGTATCCGTCAATTCTTGCGACCAGCGCCCTGGTCGTTGGCGCCTGGGGATTCTTCCTGTGGCAGGGCGTGAAAGATCCGCTGGGCGGCATTAATTCGTTGTGGCCATTGTTCGGCATCGCCAATCAGTTGCTCGCGGCGGTGGCTCTATGCGTGGCCACGACCATCATCATCAAGACGCACCGCGCCAAGTATGCGGCGGTCACGCTGGTGCCGCTGGCGTGGCTGGTCGCGGTGACGTTCACGGCCTCGTGGCACAAGATTCTCGATCCCAACCCGCGCGTCGGTTTTCTAGCGCAGGCGCGGGTTCTGGCGGCGGGCCCGGCAACGACCGCAAGCGCGCGCCTCATCTTCAACAACCGCCTGGACGCCGCGCTGACCGCGGTTTTGGTGGTGATGGTCGCGCTGGTCCTGATCGAATCCGCGCGCCAGTGGATCGGCGTCTTAACCGGAAGGGAAGCGGCGCGCGTGAAGGAATCCCCGTTCGTGCCGACGCGTCTTGCGGAGGACCGCGCATGAGCAGCTTCGTCAAAGCCGCCCGACTGCTGCTGGAGACCCTGCGCGAGATTTTCGACGAAGCTGCCTACGAGCGCTTCCTGACTCGTACGCAGAGGACGTCGTCGACCAAGGCTTACGCCGCCTTTCGCCAAGAATCGGAAGAGGCAAGAACGCGGCGCCCAAAATGCTGTTAGGTTTATGTGGGGCCGACACTCCCTTCGACTTCGCTCAGGGCAGGCTCTGTCGGCCGCTTTTGACTTCGAGTTTCTTGACTAAACAAATGCGGGCGCCCTATCTTTCGCGTTCTTTGCGAAAGGTGGGATTCCATAAATCCAAAACGTCTCTTAGGAGCAGAACCCGATGTCACACAGATCATTATTAGCTGCCGCGTCTGTTCTATGTCTCACGATCGTTCCCCAATCCCTCGCCCAGATCACCGACTCCCGCCAAACCATGCGCCCCGTCATTCGCGGACGCCACGCCGCCGTCGCCTCCATGAAAGCCGAGGCCACCGAGGTCGCGCGCCGAATTCTCGATGCCGGCGGCAACGCTTTCGACGCCGCCGTCGGAGGACAGGCCGCGCTGGGAGTGACAGATTTCGCTCTTAATGGAGTCGGCAGCGACGCAGTTCTTCTGGTCTACAACGCCCGCGAAAACAAGGTCTATTCCATCAACGCCGAGCCGCGCGCCCCCAAACTCGCGACCATCGAGTGGTACGAAAAAAATAACGGCGGCAAAATCCCCGAGAGCGACGGCCTGCTCTCCGCCGGCCTTCCCGGCGCAGTGGACGCCTGGTACACCCTGCTTGACCGCTGGGGCACGATGAGTTTCGAGCAGGTCCTGCAGCCCGCCATTGACCTCGCCGAAAATGGGTTCCCTCTCAGCGAAATTGGTGCGTCGTACATTGCAGGCGAGCGCAAGATTCTCAAATATCCAACCACCGTCAAAATTTATTTACCGAATGGGCAGCCTCCGAAGGCTGGGGAGATTCTGAAGAATCCTGATCTTGCCCGCACGCTGAAGAAGCTGGTCGAAGCCGAAAAGGCGAATCATGCCAAGGGCCGGCACGAAGCCCTGAAGGCAGCGCGCGACCGCTTCTACAAAGGCGACATCGCTCGGGACCTCGCGAAATTCTCCGAGGCCAACGGCGGCCTGTTCCGCTACGACGACTTCGCCGAATACACCGCCGAGGTCGAGACGCCGGTTTCGATCAATTACCGCGGCTACCAGGTTTATAAGAATCCGTCGGCCAGCCAGGGACCAACCGAATTGATCGCGTTGAATCTCCTCGAAGGCTACGACCTGAAAGCCATGGGCCAGAACAGCCCGGACTTTCTTCATACCAGCGTCGAGGCTGTGAAGCTCGCCATGGCCGATCGCGAAAAATATCTCGGCGACATGGATTTCATCAAGATTCCCTACGACGGTCTGCTCTCGAAAAGCTACGCCGCCGAACGCAGAAAGCTGATCGATCCCGCGAAGGCATCGCTGGAGTTGCGCCCCGGCTCGCCCGAAAAGTTCATTGCCGACGCAACCCCTCTAATTCGCCCGGTCCACCAGACCGATGACGGCGACGCTAGCCACGACGGCGATACCAGCTACATCGCGGTCGTCGACAAAGATCACAACATGGTCGGCTTCGAACCCAGCCTGCACAGCCTGTTCGGCACGGGCGTGGTGATGGGCGACACCGGAATCATCTTCAACTGCCGTGGCGACTATTACTCGCTGGTTCGCGGCGAGGCCAACGCACTTGAGCCCGGCAAGCGTCCGCGCAGCACGCTGCAGAGTACGCTGATCATGAAAGACGGCCAGCCCTACGCGCTTCTGGGCAGCCCCGGTGGCGACGATCAGGTGATGCGCACCATGCAGACGCTGATCAACCTGATCGATTTCGGCATGAACATTCAGCAAGCCATCGAGGCTCCGCGCTGGTCGTCGCGCGCTTTCCCGGCCTCGCCATTCCCGCACACGATGCACCCGGGCGACATGTCGGTCGAGGCCCGCATTCCCGATGAAACACGCCAGGCGCTCATCGCCCGCGGTCACAAGCTGCGCGTCGCCCCTCCGTGGTCGCTCGGCTCGAACGCCGCGATCGTTCTCGATGTGAATACCGGAGTCCTGAGCGCCGGAGCGGATCCCCGGGTCGACGCTTATGCCTGGGCCTGGTAACAGCGAAAAGCCTTTAACCGCTGAGCACGCTGAGAAAAGCCGCAGAGGACGCGAAGACGAACAGAAACGATGTTGCCCCTCTCCGCGTTCTCTGCGGCCCTACTCAGCGACCTCAGCGGTTAAAGGCTTTCATCAGCCAGAGGCACACGCCCGCGCACTGGGACTGCCGCTCTTTCCGCGATACACTGCACTCAATGCGAGTCCTGGGCATCGATTGCGGAGGAGAATACACCGGCTACGGCGTAGTCGAGATCTATTCCACGGGAAAGCTCCATTGCCTGACTTGCGGAGCGATCAAGCTCTCTCCGCGCGAAGCGCTGCCGCGGCGTCTGTCCCGCATCTTCACGCAACTTGGGGAAATCATCGTCCAGCACCAGCCTGACGAAGTGGCCATCGAGGACGTCTTCTACGCGCTAAATGTGAAGTCGGCGCTCAAGCTGGGCCAGGTCCGCGGAGTCGCCATGTTGGCCGCGGCCTCCGCCGGTCTGGACGTCGCGGAATATTCACCGCTCACCATCAAGGCTTCGGTGGTCGGCTACGGCCGCGCCGAGAAACAGCAAGTGCAGCACATGGTCACGCGCCTCCTGGAACTCGCACTGCCCCCCGAACCCATGGACGCTTCCGACGCGCTGGCCATCGCCATCTGCCATCTCCATACTGCGGGGACTCTCAGCCGGCAACGCGCCCTGGCGCGATAGCCCACAGGCATCCATTCTTTGGCATAATGCGTCTTGCAGTCTGTGTGCGTTCAGAAACGAATTTAGGCGGATGATCGGAACCAGGAAGTCAAGGTCGCATCGCATGTATATCGTTCGGAGGCAGCGCAACTCGCTGATCCTTCTCGGATGCCTCTTTCTAGTCTGCAGTCTCCCGGCCCGCGCCGCCAGCCCCGCCACCGTCACCTTCTCGCTGAACTTTCCAAATTCTGATCCCGAGCGTTATTCCATCACCGTGCAGTCCGATGGTCACGCCCGCTACGAATGTTCGGCGAAGATTTCGTCCGACTCCGAAGACCGCCAAGCTTATCAAACTGAATTCACTTTCTCGGACGCAGCCCGCGCCCGGATTTTCGACCTCGCCGCCCAAGCCCATTATTTTTCCGGCAAGATCGATTCCGGCAATCACAAAGTTGCTTTCACCGGGGCCAAGAAGCTGATCTACAACGACGGCCAGCGGGAATCCACCGCCGCTTACAATTATTCCCCCTTGCCCGCCGTCCAGCAGTTGACCACCCTCTTTCAGCGTGTTGCCGCCACGCTGGAGTTCGGCCGCCGTCTTGTCTATTTCCATCGCTACCAGAAACTTGCCCTCGACGACGAGTTGACGCACATGGAAGACGAATTCCGGCGCGGCGATCTCATCGAACTGCAGGCCGTAAAACCCGTCCTGCAGGAGATTTACGACGACGGCTCCGTCATGAACGTGGTACGCGCCCGGGCGCAGCGCCTCATGGAGACGGCCCCGAACCCACCCGCCACACGCTAGTCGGTGAAAAGTCTGCACCGACCGATTGGCCTCGTCTTTAGGGCCTGTACGGGCGCCATTGCCAAGACGTTCTCGCAACTCACCGGCAACGCACCCGTGGCGAAACTTTTACAATTCCCTCCGCCAAACCGTGTTCTAATACGCAAAGTAAGATCTTCGGGGGTTGCTATGTCCAAGCTCTCTCTTTCGAGATTCAGCACGGTTCTTCTGACGACCGCTGCCTGCGCGCTGTTGGCGCTGCCCGCTCTGGCCGATTCGCAAGCCCGCATCGTTCGCCTCAGCGATGTTCAAGGCTCAGTTCAGATCAATAAGAACACAGGCATGGGATTCGAGAACGCCTTTCTCAACCTTCCCATCACCCAGGGCGCACAGGTCCGCACCCACGACCGCGGACGCGCCGAAATCGAATTCGAAGACGGCAGCACGCTGCGCCTGACTCCCAACACCACAGTCGAGTTCAGCACGCTCGGTCTGAACGACGCCGGCAAACGCATCTCGGTGATCAACCTGGTCGAGGGCATGGCCTACGTCAACTGGATCGGCAAGGACGACTTCAGTCTGAATTTTTCCCAGGAGAAAATCTCGCTCGATCACGCCGCCCACTTTCGCGTCGATACCTCGACCGCAGTCGCCAGCCTCGCCGTTTTCAAAGGCGATGTAAACGTTGAAGGTCCCGACGGTAAAGTCATGGTCGAGAAAAAGAAAACCGCGACCTTTAACACCGCCGACAACGACAAATACACGCTCGCTAACAGTGTGGCAGATGCCCCGCTAGACGCCTGGGACAAGGAAGCCAGCGCCTACCATGAGCAGTACGCGAGGAATAATTCGTCGCCCTACGGTTATGGGATAAGCGACATGAATTATTACGGCGCCTACAGCAACGTCCCCGGCTACGGCATGATGTGGCAGCCTTTCTTCACCGGCGTCGGGTGGGATCCGTTCATGGACGGCGCCTGGTCCTGGTATCCCGGCTACGGCTACATGTTTGCCTCGGCCTATCCCTGGGGCTGGATGCCCTACCGCTACGGCAACTGGATGTTTGTCCCGGGAATGGGCTGGATGTGGCAGCGGGGCGGCTTCAATAGTTGGGGAACCGTGCCACGGTTTGCAGGCGCGATGCCCGTTGGTTTCCATCCACTGGTTGCACCTGTGAGCGGAACGGTGAAGACGATTGCCGTAGGCAAAGGCGGGACCGGGTCAGGCTTCGCGTCGTCGAATCTCCGGGTGAACGCAGGCTCGGCTGGCTTGGGAATTCCGCGCGGTTCAGTCGCAAATCTCAATCACCTGAACCATCAGGTGGCCAAGGCGGGATTCGCTGAAGTGCACCCCGCGTCGCCGTTCTCGACTACTTCGGCCCGGAGTTCCAGCTTGAGTTCGCGCAGCACCAGTTCGATGTCGGCATCGTCAGTCGGCCACGGCAGCTCGTCCGGCCACGCCTCCGGTGGCGGCGGGCACCACTAGACGCCCGTCTCAATCAGCTCTGTCATCCTGAACGGAGCACGAGCTTCACGGAACGTGAAGCTCGTGTGCAGTCGAAGGATCTCTAGCAGCGGAAGAACGCCCGTTAGCGCCGCAAACTCACCGACAGAATCACCGTCTCGCACAGCGACTGTACCTCAGCCGACGACGTAGAGTCCGAGCTGCAGCTCACTGGCACCACCTTCCCCCACGGTGTAAGAATGAGTCCGAGCACGCCATGCAGGTTGGCCAGATCGCGCTGGGTGGCGCTGAAATCGGTGATCAGCCCCGGATATCCGTCCAGAGTGGCCGCGGTAAAACTGGTTCCGATCCCCGGCTTCGCCGCCAGCCAGACATAATTATCCAGGTAATAGTTCGCCTGTTTCTTTAACTCTTCGTCCTCCGTCAACCCTTGATCGTGTCGGTCCAGCGCAGGGCCCACGGATACACTTATCAACAAGTCCCCCTTGCGGGCGAGATACACCGTGCGCACCGGTGTGTCGTCGGAAACCTGCACCTCGCCTGGCAACGCCACCGACGCCATCGCGCAGAACCATGCGTCGCGGCACAGGCCCTTCTCGTAGCGCGTGAATCCCGTAGGAGTCGCCACTAGTGAGTCGGAATCCACGACCATCCGCGTTGTCCGCTTCACCACCGCGGGCTTCGCCGCCAGGATGATCGGATTCGGCAACAGAGTCTTCGTCACGGGAACCGGCGTGGTCCCAGATTCGGGCTCGGGCGTCGCCTCAAAGTTTTTCAACGCCGCCAGCCACTCGACGGAGCCGGCATCGGGCAGCAGCCGTGCCCGCGCTTCCTCCTGAAAGTGAAACGTCATGAACGGATAACGCCCCGGATTATCCGACCGCATGCTCGACAAATCCGGCATGGGATTCTCGGAATCATCGGGGTCAGCAGGCTCGGCGGCATTCTCGGCTGCATCGCTGTCGTCATAGGGAGAAGCCAGCGTCAGCTTGTTGTCGATGTTCTGCGAGCGGTGCAGCCACGCCACATGATGCGTCGCCGGATCGAGCAGTAATGAAATACGCAGTACGGCGGCGACCGCATTGTTGCCCGCGCCGGGGACAGTGCGCCCGCTGCTCGCCGTGCCCGTAGCCGGAAGGTCGATCGGCGAAAAGATGTATTGCGACGTAACCCACGCGCAGGACTTTCCATCGACTTGCACCAGATTCCTGAAGCGCAAGTCCGCCCCGCTCAATTCGAGATCTTTCAAGGCTCGGTCGCTGGCATAGGCAAACTGTCCCCGCGGCTTCCATGAATCGCCCGCGGTCACCGGCTTGGAAGCGAACTCGGTCTGCAGCAAATCCTGCGTCACCTTGCGCAACAAGTCGCCGCCGTCCCAGTACTTGAAATAGCCGTCGCTGGTATGGTTCAGCGCCGTCTCGCCGTGCGGTCCCACCCGAAACATCACCCCTCCGGATTCCAGCGCAGCCACCCGCTTCTGGAAATCGTGCGCCGAGAAAAGCGCGCACCGCACGCTGGTGACGCGGGTTGCGCTGTACCGGGCTTCCACCGGAATATTTCCGTCTTTATCGGGAGACTGTGGGCGCAGAGTAACAATCGCCGCCAGCGTGTAGTCACACGGCCCGCGCGCCGGCGCGAGAATCGCACCAGTGGAGTCGGCGATGGGCAGGAACGAGCCTGCAGCTTCCAGTTCGTAGCGCAGAACTTCGCCCGGCTTCAGATTGGCCTGCAGCAGAATCTTGTGCTGTCCCGCCCGTGATTGCGCCTGCATGCTGACCACGCCCGGCCCTGCGCACAACAACAGCGCGAAGCCCGCGGCCACGAAGTTGGAGTGCAATCGACGCATGGTTAGTTCTCTATCCTTAGCTGGAAGATCACTCTGGATCATCCCTCGGGGGATCATCCGCAGGGTCGTCGTTCGGATCTGGATAAGTGCGGCGAACCGAGGATGGCTGAATTTCCTGGTACTGCGCGGATTTTATGATTGCGTCGCAGACGCTATCACCCACTGCCGCATCCTCCTCGCGATAGACGCAGGCAAAGGCAAAATTGCCATAAGGCGAACCCGCAACCACGCTTAATCCGCGATATTTGAGGGCAGGCCCAGTAATGATGAAGTGAGTAATCAACCCGTTCGACCAGTCGATGCGAACATGTTCATCCAGCGCAACATGCGCCTCCTGGCCAAAATATTCCGGACGCGCAAACCATCCCTGCAAAAACTCCCGCTTGAAACTGTCCGCCGTGTATTTCAGGTCAGTCGACTGGGCCGCATAGACGCGGATCGCGCGACTGGCGTCTTTCTCGTGGCCCGACAGCGGAATCGAGACCGGTCTGGGCTCTTGCTCCGCCCGGCTCCATTTCGGATTTTTCGGAAGCGTGATCGAGAGTTCGTAGCAGGGCTGCAGCGTACACAGGCGCAAGCGCCAGACCCCGCCGCCGTCGGGACCATCGTCGTCTTCCGTTGCCGATTTCTTGGCTCGAACGTGGCCCGTGGTCGCGCGTTCCTGACGTGTCTTTCGGGCGACATCACCCAAAGAAGATTCCTGCCCCCACGCGCTCAAGCTTGCTCCCAGAGCGAGCACTGAAACCAGAGCCCATCGCCGAATTGTGTTCGCGGAGGACTTCATGGCAGCCGCAACGAATTCACCAGCGTGGTGCACAAAACTTCTGCGTCGGCGAAATGCTCTTCCGGCGCCGTGCATCCCAGCAGGAACTGTGAGCCGCGGTTGTCGATCAACACCCGCTCCCCAATCCACCAGTGCTTCTGATCCCGCTGGTAGCGAAAGCGAGTCATCAACGCGGCCTTGCCGTCGATCGTCAAATCCTGTGTGCTAACGCTGTCCGGCTTCTCCCGCGACCATCCATTCGAGTTGGCCAGGTCGCGCATGCGAATGTAGTCTGCATCGGTCAGGCTGCGATAAGGAGCATTCACATCCGCCGGCCCGGCATACAGGATGATGGGCTCGCCATCGAGGACCGCTTTGAAGATGTGCTGTCCGTTGGTTCGCGACACCACCTCGGCCTTCTCCGGAATCAAGATCGATGCTTCCGAGCACTGCTGCGGATTCAGGCAATACTGCAGCACGAACGACTCGAAACCCGCAGGCGCCATACTCGTTCCTTCCGCGTTATCGATCGCCGCCTGCGGTTTTCCGCGCGCTGCCTGCCGTGTCTGCCGCGCCAATTCGGCCAATGATGGCCCTGTTGACGACGGAGTTTGCGACGATTGACCTTGCGACGTGGAACCTGGCGTCGCAGCCACCACCGAACGATCCTCCGGCGCACTTCCCGCAGCGGCCGGAGCCTTGCCTTCCGGGATCGTCACCGGATGCACCACGATGTCTTCCTTCAACTGGATCGATGGATAGATGATCTGGTCGCACACCTGCGCGTTGCTCAACTGATCGTGAAACTGCGTCTGCTTCGCAGCCTTCGTCTTCTGGACTTCCTCCCAGGTCGGATAGATGTTCCCGCAGGTCTGGTAGCCGAGGGCGCTGCGGGTCACGCATTTCCGCATATCGTCGGCGCTCACGCACATCACCGGAATCAGGCTGTTGGACGCCACCACGTACTCCATGCTGCCCGACACTTCCCGCCCCAGCAGGAATGCCTTATTCAGTCCGCAACGAAACGCTTTGTGCGAACCGAGCTTGATGGCGTAACAACTGGCGGACTGCGAATACGCCCGCGCCAGCTGACGCGCCGTGTCACTCAGATCTTTGTCGCTGAGATCCGCCGGAATCGGCATCGGCGTGCCGGCCATCACTTCGGTATTGCTCGCTCCCAGGCGCGATCCCAGCAGCACGGCTCCGCCATTCTCGCGGCCCTCCAGACTGAACGGAAACGGAACGAACAGCCGGTAGTCTCCAGCGTTGTAATTCACGAAGCCCGTAGGCGCGCTTTCCGCCGCCTCCTGCTCCTGCTGCATCTCATCGACCAGCGCTTGCGCTTTGCTGGCTTTGCTTTCCGCTGCCGTCGCAACCTGGCTTCGAGTTTGGCGGGCAACGTCCCCTAACGAACTCGGCTCCTCGGAGTCTTGCGCCCACACCCCTGCGCTGAGGCACGTGATGCATGCCGCCGCAGCCAGTGTTCCGCGAACTGAGAAGAACCTTTTCATTACTTTCGAAGCATTGCCTGAACGTCTCAACCTCAAGCGGATTTAGTCACACACGATTCAGACTGCCGTGACCGGCGGTGGCTTCAGTTCGTTCCAGCGCTGGCGCTCGTTGACTGCACTGCGGCCTCCGGCATGTCGAATGAGATCGGCGCGTTGTAATCGGAGAACGAAGACCGCGAGTGCTCCCAGTCGACGGTCAGCTCGTAGGGGAGATGATCGTCCAGGCCAAGGCAGACCGTGTCGTGCTCCAGCCCGCTGGGCGCGCCCCTCATGGCGACCAGCCACTCCTGGCAGCGCACCCCGTTCACCGTTTTCTTGTCGCCCTTCTGCAGGATGCCGCGCTTGATCATGGTGGAAATTCGCGGCAGCAGATTGTTGTCGTTGCCCTGGGCGAGGCTGCCGCAATACCAACTGGGGGGATGCCCCGCCTCATACCGAGCTTTCGACCACGAACCATCGCTCTCGCGATCGAAAGCCTGCGTGGCAACGTGCACCTCGTCCCGCGCCATTTCCGACGTGGGAATCGCAGTGTCGACCACATGCCACTGGTAATGCATCAGGTTGCGCCTGCAGTCGATTTCCCACAGCATCTCGTTGTGTTGCGTCCCCGGACTCGACGTAAACGCCACCCGAAAACTGTGCACCTGCTTCATAGCGTCGAGCGTTTTCTGAAATTCCTTTTCCCCGCTTCCCGTCGTCAAATAGCTAGCGGCCCAGGCCACAATGGCCACGCCAACCCCCAGACGCACCACCACCCAAATCCAATACCGTTCGCCGCGCATAGGCCTCTCCTGAGTAAGCTCTCCGCCTAAGGTTAAAGGTCCCGCGGAGGACGAGAAAGTTACCGATGTACTTTGGATGGACGCGAGGCTTTGAGCCTGGCAATTGCATGCTCAAAAAAACGGAGAGGACAATCCCAATGCAGAATTGTCATCCTGAGCGAAGCGAAGGACCTATGCAAACCAGGCCAGTTGCATAGGTCCCCTTCGACTCCGCTCAGGGCAGGCTTTCGCTTCGCTCAGGATGACAAAATCGCGGGATTTGTATTTAAACCACGATAACCCCCGCATAACCCACGACCCGCTGCCGGTCCCCGGAAATATCCCCCGAAGTTGCATACCTCACCAATTCCGCCGACCTCGCCCCCAGTTGTCGAGCCGCCGTGAGCATCACCACCGCAGGCCCCAGCCCGCACATGCTGATGTCCTGCTGCGTCACCACTTCGAAAAGCCCCCGCGGATCCAACGTAAGAATTCGTTCAATCGCCCGGTGATCCTTCACCCGCGTCACCGCGTCCGACTCGTAATGATTCATATCGCTCGACGCCACAATCAGCACCGGATCGCTATGATCGCTCTCAGCCGCGATCACATCGGCCAAGGCCAGGCCGAGTTGTTCCAGCGTCCCGAACTCCCGAGTCCCCAGCGCGATGGGCACAAACCTGAGCTCCGGCTGCCGCAACAGCAGGAACGGAAGCTCCACTTCCACCGCGTGCTCCGCCAGGTGCGCCGCCAAATCCTCGTTCAGTGCAGGGAAGCGCTGCTTCAAGGCCGCAGCCAGTTCACCATCGATCGGCACATCCCCCAGCGGCGTCTGCCACGCGCCATCGCTCATCACTGCCAGCGCCCGCCCCATCCCAGTATGGTTCGGACACAGCACAACGCACCGCTTCGGCACTTCAATCCGCGCAAACACAGCTCCCGCTACATGCCCGGAATACACGTACCCTGCATGCGGAGCGATGCACCCTATAGCTCGTTTCGGGGTCTCCAGATGTGCTGAATTCACGTCCGACAGGTAAGCCGACGCCTCGGCCCGCAAGTCGTCAGCATCGCCGGGATAGAAGCGCCCCGCGACCGCAGTGCGACGCAGAATGCTTGCGGTCATGGGCGCTCCTTTTTCAGGGATACGTTTCAGTGCCAACTTTTTCGGCGGAAGTTTCGCTATGCGTTTGTCTCACCCCGCAGGTTCACCGCGCGTAGGTGTATCGCGCGTAACCCCGCCGCCCTTGACGCTCGCCGTGGAAGAGCGGCGCTTCAGCGCCGCGTTCGACGCTGCAAACCCCGCGGGCTTCAGCCCCTGTGCCCGTCCCGCAAGGCCCGATAAACCGCCGCACTCTCTTCCAGGCTCAGCGTCTCAGCCCGCGCCGTGGCCTTCACCTTGGCCTCCGCCAGCGCCCGCTTCAACTCCGCTCCCTCATACTTCAACTTCAGGTTGTTCCACAGCGTCTTGCGCTTCTGTCCAAACGCAAGTCGCAGAAAATCGATGAATCCATCCCCCACCACGCCCAACTTCTCCTGCTGCGGATCGATCGTCAACCGCAGCACCGTCGAGTGCACCTTCGGCGGGGGCACAAACGCGCCCGGCGGCAGAGTAAACAGTTTCTGCACTCTGGCATACAACTGCGCCGTCGCCGAGAGCATACCGTAATCGCGCCCGCCCGGCTCCGCGGCAATCCGGTCCGCAACCTCGCGCTGCACCATGATCACTAGGCTGCCAAAGTATTTCGAAAACTCAAACAGCCGCAGCAAAATGTCAGACGTAATGTAATAAGGAAGATTCCCCACCACCGTGACCGGCTCAGGCTTGAGCTCGATGCCAGGTTGACTCAGCCCCGGTTTCGGTCCGAACAGGGAATCGAAGTCGATAGCCAGAACGTCGGCCTCAATAACCTCCACATTCCGGGTCATGCCAAATTTCAATCGAAGCTGCGCCGCCAGCACGCGATCCAGTTCCACCGCGATCAGCCGCCGCGCCCGCCGCGCCAGCAGGGAAGTCATAATCCCCCGCCCCGGCCCGATTTCGAGAACCGTGCTCTGCGAAACGTCGCCTAAAGTGTCGACGACGCGCGCTGCGACGTCTTCGCTGGCCAGAAAATGCTGTCCCATTTTAGGCTTGCTCTGCGGACGCCGCGTGGAAGCTACCTTTGGCACGTTGACCCTCTCTGCTTCGGGACGTAGACTTTGAAGTCGGTCCTGGCATCTTATCGCCGGATCGTCTGGGCCCCGAGACCCATTCATAATAGCGTGCTCCACGAAGAACATGCGCTCCGGTGCGCGCCCTGGGAGGTTTCGCCCTCATGAACATCGTATTCGTAGCTTCCGAAGGCGTGCCATTCTCAAAGACCGGAGGACTGGCCGACGTGGTCGGCGCTCTGCCCCGCGCCCTCGCCACTTTGGGCCATCAGGTCAGCGTCTACCTGCCGCGCTATCGCCAGACCAAGCTCAGCGAGCCCGCGACCGTGGTCCGCAGCGTCACCGTCCCCTTCGACGACCAGTACCGTTTCGCCTCCGTCGTCAGCGGAGGCAGCCAGGGCGGGGTGCGCTTCTATTTCGTCGAGTATCCGCCATATTTCGACCGCGACGCCCTCTATGGCACCGCCGCCGGGGATTATCCCGACAACGCCGAGCGCTACGCCTTGTTCTCCCGCACCGTGCTCGAGGCCACGAAAATTCTCGGCGTCCCCGACATTTTTCACTGCCATGACTGGCAATCGGCGCTGGTACCGGTCCTGCTCCGCACCATCTACGCCGAAGATCCCGCCCTCCGCGACGTGGGAACGGTTTTCACCATCCACAACATGGGCTATCAGGGATTGTTCCCACCCGAAACGCTGCCTCTTCTCATGCTGCCCTGGGATCTGTTCACCATTTCGAAGATGGAATTCTTCGGCCAGGTGAATTTCCTGAAAGGCGCACTCACCTATGCCGACTTCATCACCACCGTCAGCCGCAAGTACAGTCAGGAAATTCAAACCGCCGAATACGGGTTCGGCCTCGAAGGCGTCCTGCGCGACCGCGCCTCCACCGTCACCGGAATTCTCAACGGCGTCGACTACGACGAGTGGAGCCCGCAGACCGACAAATTCGCCGCCGCTAAATTCTCGCCCCAGGATCTCTCCAACAAAGCCAAATGCAAACAGGATTTGCTGGCCGCCTACGGCATGGCCAAGGCCGATCCCAAACTTCCCGTGATCGGCATCGTCTCCCGCTTCGCTGCGCAAAAAGGTTTCGACCTGATCGCCCAGATCGCCGACCGTCTGGCCCGCGAAGAAATGATCATCGTCGCTCTCGGCGCCGGCGACAAGACTTACGAAGAAATGTTCCTGCGCCTCAACAAACAGTTCCCCAACAAGATTGCGGTGAAAGTCGCCTACGACAACGCCATCGCCCACAAGATCGAAGCCGGCGCCGACATGTTCCTGATGCCCTCGCGCTACGAACCCTGTGGCCTCAACCAGATTTACAGCCTGAAATATGGCACCGTCCCCATCGTCCGCGCCACCGGCGGCCTCGACGACACCATCGACCCCTGGGACGCTCGCACCGGCAAAGGCACCGGCTTCAAGTTCACCGAATACAACGGCGAATCCCTCCTGCTCACCATCAAGCAGGCGTTGCAGGCCTATCGGGACCAAACTTCATGGGAAGCGCTCATGCGCAACGGCATGACCAAGGATTTCTCCTGGCACGCCTCCGCCCGCGAGTACGGCAAAGTCTACGACCGCGTACGTCAGGCCCGTGGCACTGCCCCCGCGCCGGAGAAAGCTCTAGCCAGCCTCTTATCCTGACCTGAAGATATTATTGGCGTGTTTGTCATCCTGAGCGAAGTCGGACGAATCGCGAAGCGAGTCGTCCGACGCAGTCGAAGGATCCCTATCGTCCGGCCCCGCCGCAGACCCCAGCAGGGTGTTCTCACTGTTATCTCATCAGTCCGTAAGAACGATCTTGGTCCCAGTTACGGTTGTTTCTTCAGATCGAACGTACTAATGGTCTCGCCCTCCGCATTCTTGAAAACAACATGGATCAACATTCCTCCGCGCACCACCGACATCTCCTTTATTGCGATTACCTGTCCATTGCGCTTGGAAGTGAGCTCTACTTCATCTGGGCCCAATAGTTTCGCGGAGACCGTCGTTCCACCAGGGTCGTCCTCGACTGGATAGTCCTTACCGTCAAATTTTGCGTTGAATTTCTCCCCAAGAGGCGTTTCCGCACTGAAGCCATCTTTTGTGCACTTGTATCGGGTGATTGAACCATTCCTGGAACGACTGGTTTTGTAGGCCCGCCAGGAGCCGGAGATCGCGTGCGAGCCGGCAGGTGCTTTGGCGATTCGTCGATTGCGAGTATCAATGGTGACCGTCTCTGCCTCTGTCGTGTCTTTCACCAGTTGGGTCAGCGTACGTCCGTCGGCAGAAACCGCGTCGACTTCCGTGAACATCGTTTTCCCGGCCTTTTTTGCGATGAATACAATTGTGTTGGCATTCACGACCTGAAGGTTCACCGTGTCCCAGTAATCCGTTGCCGCAACCTTGTGGTCGTTGCCGTCGGCCTCGATTTCCAGGTTCGCCAAGCATCCAGAGCAGCGAAACTTTCCATTGGCAAGGAGATAGACCGCTGGTTCCTGTGGAGGCTGTGCAGTAAACAACCAGGTGCCATCGAACGGACTTTGGCTAAATGCCACTGCAGGTGACAGGAGGAGCAGAAAGATGATCTTTTCATCAGGTCCCCACATGTTGCGATGAACCACATCTTATCGTGCAATCCGGAACCAGCAGGCTCTCGTTGTTGCACCGCGCCGGGTTCAGTTAGTCTGCCCGGAGGTTCGTTTCCCGAAGGCCAACCATGCGTATCCGACCGTAAGTCCGAGACCCCCATACACCGCAGCGTTCATCGGCGCCAGCAGGAAGAAGGTCGCCACCATCGAGGGATCGAATGTCATCTTCAAGAAATACAGCGGGCACAGCGAAAACATAAGTTGAACATTGAGATCCCAGCGGTGCGGAGCCAGATAGGCGACCAGCGCAACCAGGTACGAGATCGCCGCGAAGCCGCCGAGCAATTTGAGGGGCGCTGAGAATATCCGTTCATCGTCCCGATCTTTCCTGCAAAGTTTTGCGATCCACGAACGCGGCAGCACCGCAAGGGTCAGGCTGAAAACGCCCACCAGTGCGAGGAGAGCCACAAACCCAACCCATTCGCTCTGAACCGGCAAGTCCGCGCCTCGCAGAATCACGTAAGGAACTCCAGTCAAAAGCGAAACCAGTCCGCACAAAAAAAACGCGATGCGAGCTGTAACTCTGATAGCGCGTCCCGACATGGGCCGATTCTAGCACCCGTCAGTTCCTCGCTCGTCCCGGTTTTTCTCTGCGTTCTCTGCGGCCGTTCTCCGCGTCCTCGGCGGTTAAAAGCTCTTTCCGGAACCCCCCCGAACCCCATTTCAAGGAAATCCCCCCGCTGCTACAATCCGCTGCAGGATGTCGATGTCCGCAGCCGCTCCCATGCTCGCGTTCCCGCGCACCATCTTCCACGTCGATATGGACGCCTTCTTCGTCTCGGTCGAAGAACTCTTCGATCCCACCCTGAAAGGCAAGCCCGTCGTCGTCGGCGGCCAGCGCGACGAACGCGGCGTCGTCTCCGCCGCCTCTTACGCCGCCCGCAAGTTTGGCGTGCATTCCGCCATGCCCCTCCGGACCGCCGCCAAGCTGTGCCCGCAGGCCATCTTCGTCAACGGACATCCCGATCGCTACCGCGAGTGTTCCGAAAAAGTTCACAAAGTGCTCAGCACGTTTTCGCCGCAAGTGGAAATGGCGTCGATCGACGAAGCCTATCTAGACATGACTGGCACCGAACGCCTGCACGGTCCTCCTCTCAAAGCCGCGCACACTCTGCACCAGCGCATGAAAGCCGACACCGGCCTGAACTGTTCCATCGGGATGGGAACCTCGCGCCTGATCGCCAAAGTTTCCTCGGCGCAGGCCAAACCCAACGGCGCATTGTGGATCGTTCCCGGCGAAGAAGCCAAGTTCCTCGCCCCACTCGACGTCCGCGAAATTCCCGGCGTCGGCAAGGTGATGGAGAGCCACCTGCACGCTCTCGGCATCAAGAAAGTCGGAGACCTCGCCCGCCTCGAAGAGTCCGAACTCGCCGACCGTTTCGGAAAATGGGGATTAGCCCTGGCCGGCAAAGCCCGCGGAGAAGACGCCGGCGGCTGGTTCGATACCGAAGTCGGAGCCGACGTCGGCGCAAAATCCATCAGCCACGAACACACTTACAACGAAGACACGGCCGACGTCGCGCAGCTCGAAGCCACGCTGATGCGTCTCTCCGAGACGGTCGCCCGCCGGCTTCGCGAGTCGCGGTATCACGCCCGCACCATCCAACTCAAACTGCGCTACAAGGATTTCACAACCCTGACTCGCGCTCACACTCTGCCGTCCCCCACGCAACTCGACACCGAAATCTTCGAGCAGGCCCGCGCCCTGTTCCGGAAGAACTGGAAAAAAGGCGCGCAGATTCGCCTGCTCGGCGTGCAAGCGTCCTCCTTCACGACCCAGCCCGATCAGATCAATCTCCTCGATAACAACCAGCAACGCTGGAAAGACGCCATGGCCGCCGCCGACCGCCTGCGCGATAAATTCGGCGAATCCAGCGTAGGCCTGGCCGCAGGCATGCGCGGCACCTTCCGTGAACGCATCCACGAAAATCCCGCGAGCCTGCCGGGCAAGAAGAAGCCCCGCAGTTGACCCCGATCCCCGCCCCGCACTAAGATTCCCGTTCGCCCAAAAGTCTCAGGAGCCCACATGCGCAAACTCCTTCCGCTGCTTTTCGTCCTGCTCTCAACCTTCCCGCAACCCGCCGCAGCCCAGTCCAACGCTCCGCTGCTGTTGCGCTTTCCCACCGTCAGCAAAACCCAGATCGTATTCAACTACGCCAACGATCTCTGGACCGTCCCCCGCGACGGCGGCGACGCGCATCGCCTGACTTCCGGCGTCGGCGTCGAGGCTCTCCCGTACTTTTCTCCCGACGGCTCCATGATCGCTTTCACCGGCGAGTACGACGGCAATCGCGACGTCTTCGTGGTCCCTGCCGCCGGCGGCGTTCCCCGCCGCCTCACCTATCATCCCGCCGAAGAGTACACCGTCGGTTGGACTCCCGACGGCAAGAAAATCCTCTTCAACTCCTGGGCCAACAGCTTCATGCACTTCGAGGATCAGCTCTACACTGTTCCCGTCGACGGAGGCCTGCCCACGCAAGTTCCACTCCCCATCGCCGAAGACGCTTCCTACTCTCCCGACGGCACTCACATCGCCTACGTCCCGCACCCCAAGTGGCAGCAAGCCTGGAAGCGCTATCACGGCGGCCAGACCACGCCCATCTGGATCGCCGATCTTAAAGACTCCAGTGTCGTCAAAATTCCCCGCGACAATTCCAACGACGACCACCCCATGTGGGTCGGCGACACCATTTATTTTCTTTCCGACCGCAACGGCCCGGTCAGCCTCTTCGCCTACGACACGAAAACCAAGCAAGTTACCGAAGCTTTGCACAGCGACGGCCTCGATTTCAAAACCGCATCCGCCGGCCCCGACGCCATCGTCATCGAGCAGTTCGGCGCCATCAAGCTCTACGACCTGAACACGCATCAGGCGAAAAATATCGCGATCCACGTGGTCGGCGACATCGACGCCGTGCGCCCGCACTTCGCCAAAGTCGATCCCAAACGCATTCAGAATTTCGGCCTCTCGCCCACCGGAGCCCGCGCGCTCTTCGAAGCCTGGGGAGAAATTTTCACCGTTCCCACCGACAAGGGCGACATCCGCGACATCACGCGCAGTCCTGCCGTGGCCGACCGCGATCCGGCGTGGTCGCCCGACGGCAAGTCCATCGCGTACTTCACCGACGAGTCCGGAGAATACGAACTCGCCATTCGAGATCAGAACGGCCTGGGCACTGCGCGCCACATCAATCTCGGCACTCCGCCGTCGTTTTTCTACACCCCCGTTTGGTCGCCCGACAGCAAGAAGATCGCGTACAGCGACAAGCGCCTGCAGTTGTGGTACCTCGATCTGGACAACCCATCGCCGAAGTTGGTCGACGCCGACTATTTCGGTGGATTTGGCCCCACCCAGCTCAGCCAAACCTGGTCCCCCGACAACAAGTGGATTGCTTACACCAAACAACTTCCCAGCGGCCAGCATGCGGTGTTCGTCTATTCGCTCGATCAGGCCAAAACGTTCCAAGTCACCGACGGCATGAGCGACGCCCTCTACCCTAGCTTCGACAAGAACGGTAAATATCTCTACTTCACCGCTTCGACCAATGTGGCGCTCTCGACTGCCGGTCTCGACATGACCAGCCAGGAGCACCGCGTTTCGCGCAGCGTTTACCTCGCAGTTCTCAGCAAGGACGAGAAATCGCCGCTTGCCCCCGAAAGCGACGAAGAGAATAAGCCGAAAGACGAAAAGAAGCCCGATCAGGATAAGGACAAAGACAAAGATAAAGACAAGGCTGCGGACCAGGCCAAGGACAAATCCAAGGAAAAGAAAAAGGCCGACGACAAATCGGCCGGCGACAAAGACAAGAGTAAAGACAAGGACAAAGATAAAGACGCGAAGAAAGAAGAGCCCGTCGTCGTCAAGATCGACATCGAAGGCATCGGCCAGCGCATTCTCTCCCTGCCCATCCCTGCGAAGAATTACCTCAACATGCTTCCGGGCAAGTCCGGCATTCTGTTCCTGGCCGAAGGTCCCATGATCGTTACCGAAGACGACTTTCCCAACCTGAATCAGACCGTCCAGAAGTTCGACCTCAGCAAGCGCAAGGTCGACAAATTCATGGACGAGATCAACGACTTCACCGTCTCCTTCGATGGCGAAAAAATTCTCTACCGCAAGGGCGATTCCTGGGCAACCGCGTCAACCGACGATGGCGGCGGTTCCGCCGCCGGAGCTCCGCCCAAGCCCGGCTTCGGCCCACTCAAGCTCGACGGATGGGAAGTCTACGTCGAACCCCGCGCCATGTGGAAGCAGATTTACAACGAGACCTGGCGCATCGAGCGTGATTTCTTCTACGACCCGCACTATCACGGACTCGACCTCAACAAGGTCCAGAAAAAATACGCGCCCTACCTTGACAGCATCGCTTCGCGCGACGAACTCACCTATCTGTTCCAGGAATGTCTCGGCGAAATGACGGTCGGCCACATGTTCGTCGGCGGCGGCGAAGCGCCCGAGCCTAAGAAAGTAAAAGGAGGCCTGCTCGGCGCCGACTACTCCCTGGAAAATAACCGGTATCGCGTCGCCAAAGTTTACGACGGTGAGAATTGGAATCCCGGCAATGAAGCTCCGCTAACCCAACCCGGCGTCAACGTCAAACCTGGAGACTACATCCTCGCGGTGAACGGCCGCGATCTCCACGCCTCCGACAACATTTACAGCTTCTTCGAAGCGACCGCCGGAAAACAGGTCGTTCTGAAAGTCGGCACCAATCCCGACGGCACTAGCAAAGACTCCCGCGACGTCACCGTCGTTCCCGTCGAAAGCGAAGAGAACCTGCGTCATCTCGCCTGGATTGAGAGCAACCGCCGCCGCGTCGATCAGGCCACCGGAGGCCGCGTTGCTTATGTACACGTGCCCAACACCGCGGGCGGCGGTTACACCAGTTTCAACCGCTACTTCTTTTCGCAGGTGGGCAAGGAAGCCGCCATCATCGACGAACGTTTCAACGAGGGCGGGCAACTCGCGGACTACATCATCGACTACCTGCGCCGTCCCATGATGAGCAAAGTCGTCACTCGCGAAGGCCACGACTGGTCGACTCCGTCGGAGGCCATCTACGGCCCCAAAGTTATGATCATCAACGAAATGTCCGGCTCCGGCGGTGACGCCTTGCCCTGGTATTTCCGCAAAGCCGGCATCGGCCCGCTGATCGGCAAGAAAACCTGGGGCGGCCTCGTCGGCATCGGCGGCTATCCCGAACTACTCGACGGCGGACGCGTCACCGCGCCGCGCGCCGCCATCTACGGCCTCAACGGCGATTGGGAAGTCGAGAACCACGGCATCCCTCCGGATGTCGAAGTCGATCTCGAGCCCTTCGCGTGGCGCGCCGGCCATGATGCGCAGCTCGAAAAAGCCATCGAGGTCGTCATGCAACAGTTGAAAGAACATCCGCTGCCCGAGATCAAGCGTCCGCAGTACCCGAACTATCACGAGCACGATGATCTGGGTGTGAAGTAAAGTAGCGCCGGCATTCTGCCGGCTGTCGCGTGGGCGTCTCGCCCACGCTGCGGCCTGCTGAATAACGATTCTAGGAATCAGAGATCGACTAGTAAGGTAAACTGATCGCCATAGTAACGATCGCCATACCACCACAGGTGCTCCCATGCGACCCTACTTCACGATCTTGCCGATGATCTTTATCTGCGCGGCTTTGTTACCGTCCTCCGGTGCTTCCCCTGCGAACCCCGCCTCGACGGGCGTCCTGCTGGTGGCCAACAAAGGCGACCGCGATCTCGGCATCATCGATCCCCAATCAGGCACGCAAGTCGCCACTGTCGCCGAGAACGGAAACACCGGCCACGAAGTCATCGCCTCTCCCGACGGCCGCACCGCCTACGTTCCCATCTACGGCGATTCCGGCGTAGGCAAGCCCGGCAGCGACGGCGCCAACCTGGTCGTCATCGACATCGCCTCGCGCAAAGTAATCGGCAACATTGATTTCGGTCACGGCGTTCGCCCTCACTGCCCGTTGTTCGGCCCCAAGGACGGATTGCTCTACGTCAGCACCGAACTCGAAAATTCAATCACCGTCATCGACCCGCACTCGCTGAAGATCGTCGGTTCGATTCCCACCGGCCGCCCCGAATCGCACATGTTCGCCCTCAGCCGCGACGGCCGCTATGGATACACCACAAATGTCGGTTCGGGCACCATCTCCGTGCTCGACATCGCCGCGCGAAAAACGCTCGATGTAATCCCGGTTGCGCCCGTCATCCAGCGCATCGCGCTCTCCGTCGACGATCGCCTGGCCTTCACCTCCGATCAATCCAAACCGCAGCTGGCCGTGTTCGATACGGCCACGCGAAAAGTCACTTCATGGATTCCCCTCGCCGCTCCCGGCTACGGAACCGCAGCCACGCCCGACGGAATGTGGCTGGTGATCGCGATCCCCAAAGCGAAGCAAGTCGCGATCCTGAATCTCAAGTCAATGAAGATCGAGCACTCGATCGACGCTCCCGCCGCTCCCCAGGAAGTCGTCATCCGCCCCGATGGCGCGATCGCCTATGTCTCATGCGATGCCAGCCACAAGGTCGCAGCCATTCGCACCTCAGACTGGACAGTCGAGAAGTTGATCGACGCCGGAGCAGGCGCGGACGGCCTCGCTTGGGCCGCACAAAAATAGACGAGAGGATTTTCCCGGGATACCTTCTAGCGGGTTCTGCTCGCGCTCGCCGCGTACAATATCCTTTTGGATTTGGAAGTAGTCCGGAAAGAGGCTCGCATGACCACGACTCAGCAACCGCGCCCGCAAGTCGCCGCGGAACTCCCCGCCGTTCCGCTCACCACCGAAGGCTACAGCGTTCTGCACCAGATGATGCGCCTGCGCTGGCCCGCCTGGCGCGCCCTGCCCGCGGCCGAGAAATCCGCCATCGCTAAAGAAGCCTCCGACGCGCTTGCCGTTATGGAAAAGAGCGACGAAAAGAAATCCGCCGGACAGTCCGCACTGTTCTCCCTCATCGGCCACAAGGGCGACCTCATGCTGATCCACTTCCGCGAATCCTTCGCCGCTCTGAACGAGGCCGAACTTCAACTCGCCAACCTGCGCCTCAGCGATTATCTCGAACCCACGACCTCTTATCTCTCCATCATCGAACTCGGACTCTACGACTCCACGCTCAAAATCTACAAAGATCTCGCCGATCAAGGCATAGAGCCGCATTCCGACCAGTGGAAAACCGAGATCGAATCCAAACTCAGCCGCCACAGCGAAGCCATGCGCCCGCGCCTTTTCCCCGAGATTCCGCCGCAGCGCTACGCCTGCTTTTATCCCATGGACCGCCGCCGCGGCGAAAACAAGAACTGGTACAAACTCCCCATCGAAGAACGCGCCCGCCAGATGGCAGATCACGGCATGATCGGCCGCCGCTACGCCGGACAAGTCAAACAAATCATCAGCGGCTCGATCGGCTTCGACGATTGGGAATGGGGCGTCGACCTTTTCGCCGACGAGCCCCTGGTCTTCAAGAAACTGATCTACGAAATGCGCTTCGACGAAGTCAGCGCCGTCTACGCGCTGTTCGGCCATTTCTACGTAGGAGTGCGAGTTCCAGCCGCGCAGCTGGAAAAGTTGCTCGCCGGAGAGTTGCCGAATCCGTAGACAAGATCAGATTGTCATCCTGAGGTGGGCGCACTTCGCCCATCGAAGGATCTGAGCGAGCCGCGCGAATCGCCCGCGCCTTTTGCGGGCGAACAAATCGCGCGTTTGGCTCGCTTCCTTATCGCCTTCTTACTTCCAACGCTAGGAGACCCTCATGTCCACCCTCGGCCTCATCGAATACCAAGACGCCACCCCCGAAGTCCGCGCCGTCTACGACGACATCATGGCCACCCGCAAGACCGACTGGATTAACAATTTCTGGAAAGCCATCGCTCACGATCCCGCCACCCTCAAGCGCACCTGGGAAGACATCAAGCAGATCATGGCCCCCGGCGCGCTCGACCCGCTCACCAAAGAAATGATCTACGTCGCCGTCAGCGTAAGCAACCAGTGCCACTACTGCATCGCGAGCCACACCGTCTCCGCGCAAAAGAAAGGCATGACCGACGCCATGTTCAAAGAATTAATTGCCGTCGTCGGCATGGCCAACGAAACCAACAAAATGGTCACCGGATATCAGGTCGAAATCGACCCGCAATTCAAGAAGTGAAGTACACCGGGATAATTTCAGATTGAGTCGATGAAGTGGTAGGCCTCACCGACTCCATCGACTTGTTTGATTTCAAAGCCGCGACGCTCGAGAACCCGCCGGAGTTTGTGATTTGGCTTGGCGCAGGTCACCGCATGAACGATCCATTCTATTTCCGCCAGGCCATTCAGCCTGGCATATCGCTTGGCAAGCAGCGCCAGCGATATCAGTACGCCCTCACCCCCACCTTCGATCTGCGCAAGCTCGATGATCAGTCGATTCGACTTGAGCTTGAAACTGCCCAGGATAACGGCCGATCCGGCTCGGAACACGAGCGGCTCTCCAATCAGGATAAGCTCCTCGACGGCGTGTTTCGGGAGTTCGAGAATCTCCTCTTCCGTGAGGCCTTCGAATTTCAGTTCACGCTGGGTCACGGCAGAGGTCACTTCGCAGAGCGTCTCTTCTGAGCCTTCCACTCATGCGCTTTCATATCCACGCGCCGCCCGCGAAAGCGCACGCCCTCAGCCTCCAGCCGAAAGCGTTGCTCCATCGCGGAGTCTCCAGTCAACTTGATTGTTCCACCCGCCCCCAGCACGCGCTGCCAAGGCAATCCAAATCCGCGCCGCAAAATCGAAGCGACTTGCCGCGCCGCCCCCGGAAACCCCGCCGCCCGCGCAACGTCCCCGTAAGTCGAAACCTTCCCGCGCGGAATCGCGCGAATCGCCCGTTCGATTCGCAGACGCATCGCTCCCGCCCCATCATTTTTCTTTTTTGTCATCCTGAGCGAAGCAGGCTGGCTCGCAAAGCGAGCCAGCCTGTGAAGTCGAAGGATCCCTATAGCTATTTCAGTCCCGGTGGCCGATCCTAGCCAGGCTCTTAGCGGCCAGAGTGGGAATCCAAATGCGGCCTTAAGCTTAGGCCGCCTTGCGAAACGCTTCCAGCGCGTCATACTCCGAGCTGTACACTTCAAACACCGTCAACAGCTTGGTCACCTGCATCAAGTCGTCCACGCGTCGAGTCAGATTCGCCAGTTTGATCGCGCCCCCGGCGTTGTGCGCTGTGGTATGCAGCGCCACCAGCGTCCCCAGTCCGCCCGAATCGATGTAGTTCACTTCGCCCAGATTGAGCACAATGCGTTTCTGGCCATTCGCAATGGCCCCCTTGACCTCCTCGCGCAGCAGGGAAGACTCATCCCCGAACACAATCCGCCCATTGCACTCGATCGCCAGAATTCCATCCACCGTTCGTTTCGTCAGTTTCAGTTGCATTCCGTCTCTCCTTTGCGGCCCCCCAGATTCGCTTCGCCTCAGCCGCAACCGCACAAATAGCGAGCATCCAGCCTATCGCGGGCCAGCGCCCTTAGCAAGCGCCTAGGAGTTCTAGTCGCGCCATATGGCTGTTTCAGCCGGCTCGCCGAGCCACGGGTTGCCTTATACTATGCGGTCCACTGATCTCACGCGTGTGAACGTTTACTGGGCCGAAACCTAGATGCTCTCGATTGGAGTTCGCAATGTCTGTCCCGACCTATGACCGATTCATCGAGCCTATTCTTCGGTATCTAGCGGAACATCCCGATGGCGCCGTTGCGAGAGATGTCCACGAGGCTGCCGCTAGAGCGCTCCAACTAACCGACGCCGACAAGCAGTTACTGCTGGCGAGCGGCAATCAGCCCGTGTACAAGAATAGAGCCGGGTGGGCGCACGATCGCCTTAAGCGCGCTCATCTTTCGAGTAGCCCGCGGCGCGGCTTTTGGAAGCTGACCCCAGAGGGTGCGGATTTTGCCAGGAATCACCGGGCCCCTCTTCCCGACGACGAGGTGGAGCGTCTGGCCAGCGACTTCATGGACGTACGCCTTCGTCCACAGGCGGAGATCGGTCCGCTGCCGTCAGCCTCGGGAAGTGGGCCATTGAAGGCCAGCGCCCCTGCGAGTCCAGATGATCGCCTCGACGAAGCACTCGGTGAACTGAGGCGCAATGTCGCCGTCGAAATATCGGAAGCTTTGAGTAAGGTATCGCCTACATTCTTCGAGACTATCGTTCTAGACGTCGTGCATCGAATGGGGTACGGGGCCAGCGGCGCCGACCTGCAGCGTGTAGGTCGCACCGGTGACGCTGGTATCGACGGAGTGATTTCTTTAGACAAACTCGGGCTCGAGAAGGTGTATATCCAGGCAAAACATTGGCAACCATCCGTCGGACGCCCCGAGGTGCAGGCTTTCTACGGCGCACTTGCCGGTCAGCACGCCAAGAGAGGGGTATTCATTACTACATCGAGCTTTACGGCTCAGGCTGTGGAATTTGCCCGATCGGTGGAGGGCATCGTGATCGTTCTAATTGATGGTCCCCGCTTGGCGGACTTGATGATAGATCACGGAATCGGCGTCACTACTCGCGCCGTTAAGATATCGAAGATTGATAGCGATTACTTTGATGAGGAGTCGGCCTGACTTGCAGCCAGTTGGCGATGCACATCGGCGGACCATCGCTCCCCCCAATCCCGTATAATCGTCTCTTCTGCCCATGAGTTACACCGTCCTGGCCCGCAAATACCGTCCCCAGAAATTCTCCGAGGTCATCGGACAAGAGCACGTTACCCGCACCCTGCAGAACGCCATCGAACAAGGTCGCTCCGCCCACGGCTACATTTTCAGCGGCCATCGCGGCATCGGCAAAACCACCGTCGCCCGCATTCTGGCGGCGGCCCTGAATTGCCGCTCCAAAGATACGCCCTCCGCCGAGCCTTGCGGCATCTGCGAATCCTGCACCGAAATTCGCGCCGGCAATGCCGTCGACGTCATCGAGATCGACGCCGCCACCAACCGCGGCATCGACGAAATCCGTGAACTCCGCGAAGGCGCGCGCTACAAGCCTGCCCGCGACCGTTTCAAAATCTACATCCTCGACGAAGCGCACCAGATCACCGACGCCGCTTTCAATGCCCTGCTCAAGACTCTGGAAGAGCCGCCTGACCACATCGTCTTCATGCTCGCGACCACGCAGCCCGAGGACATTCCTCAGACCATCCGCTCGCGCTGCCAGCACTTCAGTTTTCGCGCCGTGAAGTTCGACGCCATCGTCGCCCAACTCCGAGACCTGGTCACGCGCGAGAAAATCGAAGCCGACGATGACGCCCTCGCCCTGCTCGCCGAAGCCGGCGACGGCTCCATGCGCGACGCCCTCTCGATTCTCGATCAGGCCATCGCGTCCGCCAGCGGACGCGTCACCGCCGACTCCGTCCGCAATCTCGTCGGCGCGGCCCCCGCGCACATTCTCGAACAGGTGATGCAGGCGATTTCCGAAAGTAGGAGCGAAGAAGTTCTCCGCCAAGTCGACAGCCTCATCAGCGAAGGCCACAGCCCCACGCACTTCGCCCGACAGTTGGTCCGTTTCCTGCGCAACGCCACCGTTGCGAAAGTTGCCGGCAAGGATTCTTCCTTGCTGCAAGTTTCGAGCGAAGAACGCGAGCGCGTCGCCCGCGTTGCCGAAATGTTCGGTGAAGAAGATCTCACCCGCCATCTCCAGATCATGCTTCGCACCCACGGCGAGCTGGGATACAAGCAGGAACAACGCTTCCACCTCGAACTCGGCCTTCTGAAAATGGCTCACGCGCAAAAACTGCTGCCCATCGAACAGTTGCTCAGCGACGTAGCAGCCGCGTCTGCGGCGGGTGCGCAGCGTCCGCCTGCGCGACCATCAATCGTAAGCAGCGCGCCGAGTTCGGGCATGTCCAGCGCCGAAACCCGCCGACCCGAGCCATCTCCATCGCGCCCAAGTTTCGTTTCTCCGTTCGCCGCCGACTCCGCCCGTAAAGGCACGCCGCGTCAGGAATCGTCCGACTCGACGCCTCCGACCGGCCCGCGAATTGTTGCGGGAGCCGGAGCGCCAGAGTCTGTAATCGAGCCCGTAATCATGGGCTCCGCCGCACCCCAGCGCGATCCCGCGCCAGAAGCCGTGCCCGATCGCGAAACCAATCCAGATTCGAAGCGTAGAGACGTAGCTGGGTACGTCTCTGCTGAAGCCACCAAACCGCCAGTTTCGCAAACGCAGCCGAAACCAGAAGCGCCGGTCGCGCCGATGGCTGCGCCCTCCGCCGCGTCTGCGGATCAGTCGCAACTGGATCGCCTGCAAGCTGCCGTGCTGCAGGCCCTCACGGACGGCAACCAGCGCATCCTGGTCTCCATGCTGTCTGCCGGCGAATGGAGCGTACAGGGCAACGACGTGGTCATCAAGATCGCCGAATCACAGACCGTCGTCGACATGTCGCTCGGCCCCGATGCGAAGCGTCTCGCGATCGCATCGGCCAGCGGAATCCTTGGACGCCCGGTGAAATTGAAAGTCGTTCCCGGCGCGACGGTGGCCCCGCAGGAAATCAAGCGCAACGGCGGTGCCCCGGGCCCCGGCGGCCGAGGCCGCGCCGAACAAGATCCCGTGGTCCGCCGCATGCAGGAGAAATTCAACGCCGAAATTCGCACCGTGATCGACTACAGAGAAAAACGCTAGCCGGCTCCCGGCTCTCGCCTTCCGGCTTTAGGGTGGCGCGAGTGGCCGGATAGCGGAAGCCGAAAGCCGAGGTCCTATGGGTGGATTCAACCTGCAAGAACTGATGTCGAAGGCCAAATCGCAATATGACGACCTGCAGAAAAAGATGCAGGCGACCGTTGTTGAAGCGACGTCCGGCGGGGGCACCGTCACCGCCAAGATGGATGGGCGCAAGCAACTGCTCAGCCTGCGCATCGATCCCGAAGCGGTCAAATCCGGCGACGTCGAAATGCTGCAGGACCTGGTCCTCGCGGCCGTCAACGAAGCCGCCCGCAAAGTCGACGCGCAGATGCAATCGACCGTCGGCGGCATGCTGGGCGGGCTAGGCATTCCTGGACTGTAGCCGCGAAGGGCCATCGCAACATGAAAACGAAGCGCCGTGCCGGAATTGTCGCTGTCGGAAAAATCTGCCTGATCCTTGCCGCGACCAGCATCGCGCAAACCGCCAATCCATCTCCGAAAGAGGCTTCGACGACCATGCACGCTGCCGGACCGTTCGACGTGAAGATCACGCCTGCCGAGGACAAATCTGAGGATCCGCTGCTCGGTCGTCTGATGCTCGACAAGCACTACCATGGCGAACTCGAAGCCACTGCTCAAGGCCAGATGCTGACTGCCGGTTCGGTCGTCAAAGGCTCGGGGGCTTATGTCGCCATCGAGAAAGTTACCGGCACGCTGCACGGGCGCGGCGGAAGTTTCGTGCTGCAGCACAGCGGGACCATGACGCAAGGTGCGCCGCTGTTGACGATCACTGTCGTCCCCGACTCCGGCACCGGGCAGTTGGCGGGGATCGCGGGGAAGATGACAATCAACATTGCCGACGGCAAGCACTCCTACGATCTCGAATACACGCTGCCGACGGTGCAGTGAGCGCCGAGCGACTGAAAGCGAAAATATCGAATGTCTAAATTTGCCGAACCGATGTCCCGGTTGATTGACGAGCTGAAGAAGCTGCCTGGTGTTGGCGCGAAGAGTGCGCAGCGGCTGGCTTTTTATATTTTGCGGTCGAGCGATGAAGATGCCGAGGCACTGGCTGCCGCCGTGCGGGACGTGAAGGCCAACTTGCGGTTGTGCTCGGTGTGCAACAACATCACTGACGTTGACCCGTGCGCTTACTGCACCAGCGCTACGCGCAATCAGCGGCTGGTGTGCGTGGTGGAGGAACCGACCAACATTGCGGCCATTGAAAAGACCAAGCACTTCAACGGAGTGTTTCACGTGCTGCATGGGGCTATCTCGCCGCTGCACGGGATCGGGCCGGAGCAGTTACGCATCTCGAATCTCATCTCTCGCGTTGATGCCGGCAACGTGGATGAAGTTATTGTCGCGACGAATCCTACTGTGGAGGGCGAGGCCACTGCCACCTATCTCTCGCACCAATTGAAGCGCGCGGGGGTGAAAGTCACGCGCATCGCCATGGGGATTCCGGTAGGAAGCGACATTGAATATACCGACGAGATCACTATGCTTAAAGCTATGGAAGGGCGACGGGACATGTAAGGGTTGGTTTTGGCAGCTTCCGCTTGGTTTGTTCTCATCGCGTAGTTACCCTTAAGTTATCGACCGATTCGTTACCTATACCCACATCTGCGATTTTTTTTTGTGCTGATCTGCTAAATTGTCTGGAATGAATGAGATGCTATGGTTGGATATGATTTTGAGTCGGCAAAATATTGAGTCTAAAGGAGTTGCGGGTAAAATATTGAAAGGGTTGAAGTTAACGTTTGTGGTGACAAGGTGACGATCGGGACGATATTGCTGACGGCTAAACACGACTACCTCTATTTTACCAAATTCGGTAGAGTTGGCAGGTTGAGGCGCGGGGTGGGAGCCTTGCTGGGGGCTGGGTTTGGGGGACGAAAAAAGTTTTGCTTGACAGCGGGTGGGGTGGCGGCCGGTTCGGTCAACTTTTGGGGCTAAAATATGCGCGTGAGAATCGGTGCCGTCCCTCTGGGACTGGTTCTGTCCTCCCGCTTTACCCAGCGCTTAAGCGCTGGGCTAAGTTCGTTCGCCCCTCCGGGGCGAAAGTCTTGGGCTTAGCGTTCCGCTGGATTGTTCGAAATCTAGTTCTCACGTACACACTAAATCCCTTGAAAAAGTCGGTTTGATCGCAGCGGTGGATGCGGTGCGTCACTGCTGCGGGATATTGTGTGGGCCTGGCGGCGGTCAGCACGGCACTTCGGGATCGAGGAAAACGTTCATCTCCTCCTCGGTGCTGGCCAAACCTTCGGGTAGAGTGCCCCGATTGTATTCGGCCATGCGGTTTTTCCATTTGAGAAAGTCTGTGATGCTTTGCGGCTCGATGCGGACTTCGACGCGGCGAAGACTGGCGAGCAGAAGATTCATTTCATAGCGAAATCCGGCGGCGGTGCGGAGGTTCTTGGTTGAGGCGTGGATCATCTCGATGCGACCGCGACGGTACTCCAGCAATCCCCAGCCGACGGGAAGTTCTTCGACCTTCACCAGAGCGGGCGGCGTGAGATAGAAGCGTTCGCAGCCCACGCCTTGTTCGGGCTTGACGCGAAACGGCTTGCTGCGGTCCGCCAGAAAATCGGCGCGGGTGACTTTGCACTCGACGAGGACGGAATGGCTGGCACGCTTCCATCCGATGGCGTCGGGCATTTCGCCGCTGGCGCAGGCCTGCTCGGAAAGGACGACGCCGCAGCGATAGGAGCGCAGCCAGCGGACAGCGCGTTCGACGAGTTGGGGGTGAGTCATGGGTCGGCTTCCGGCTTCCGGCTCTCGGCTTCCGCTTTGGTCTACGGGCCTGTGGTTGGAAACATTTACCTTTGTATAGGGAGAAGGGCTTGCTTGAAAGTGACTGGCAAGCTACTAGCTGGGGTCACGAAGCGGGTCGCGAACTCAGTTTCGCATCGGGCTTGTTCGTCGCCGTGCTCTTCATGGCTTTGACTACCACCGGACGGCGGAGCACGGTTTCGAGCAGATATCTTTCGGCGGCGATGGCTTGGGCTGTGGGGCTGGCGGGGAGGTAGCCTTCGGCGGCGATGATTAGGGCTTCGTTGGGTGCCAGGTTTGCGGGTTTGCGGAGGAATCCGTTGGTGCGTTTGGCGGGTTTGGTCTGGGCAATTGCATTTTCAACTTGCAGTTTTCGGATGTGGCCGTCGTGGGCGCGATCGAATGCATTCGCGAGACGGAGGATCGCGGCCAACTGAATGGCGAGCTTCTGCTCGTCGGGCAGCAGGTCGCGTAGGGTTTTGTGGCTGCGCGTGGGCAGCGCTCCGGCGTGAAATCGCGCCACCACCGCCGCGCGCTGCAGGGATTCCGGGTTCCATCCCAGCGGAGTGGGGTGGCTGCGGATCAGGTCGAAGGAAGTTTTGTGGTGTCCTTTATTGCCCTGCGATTTGCCAACGTCATGCAGCAGGGCTGCGAGTTGCAGGCTGGAACGAGGGTCGGGGCTGCCGTTGGATGACGCGGCCGGTCCGGTCGAGAGCAGGCCGGCGGCGAGCAGGCCGTCGTAGAGTTCTCCGGCGAACCGGGATACACGTTCCGAGTGGGCGAAATCGGGATCGAGTGCCTTGGCCCAGAAGATCATGCGCTGGGTGGCGAGAGTTTGGATTTGTTTGCCTTGGGGCAGACCGGCGCGCCAGGTGTTCCACAATGAATCGGGGCCGAGTGTGCGGGCGCGGTATTCGTCGATGCGCTTGGTACGTTCTTTGACGATGCGCGCGTGCCAATTCTCGCGGGAAGCTTCGTCGGGGAAAATGTGGCACGCTTGAGCGGTGGCCCAGAGGACATCGAGATCATGCACTTCGCCGAGCAGATCCTGCATGTGTTTGAGGTCGTTGCTCCAGGCTTTGTGTTCGGCAGGGAGGAAATTCTCGACGATATAGCGGAAGCGTTTGATGCCGATGCGCAAGGTGTGAAACGCGACCTGGGAGCGGTTGCGCAGGGCGCGAACGTGCAGCTCGCGGGCGGCGGTCCAGCGCTCGAGCGCGAGATGCTTGAAGACGGCGCTGCCGGGGCGAATGTGGGCGGCGCGCAGAGGCAGGGACTTGCTCCATTGCTTCCATTGCTTGCGATCGAACTCGGCTAGAGCGGCGCGGGCTTCGGCTTTCTGTTCGAGTTCGCGGCCTTTCAGGACTTGGATAAGAGTTTGGGCGGCGGGATCGTGCAGGGTAGTGGCGTCGGGTTCGGCGGGAGCCGCACCCGATGAATTATCAGAGTGCTCTTCCTCTTCCTCTTCCTGTTTCTGCAACGCGGGCGAGGGCGCCCGCGCCACATTTGCGGGGGTGGGGTCGAGTTTTTCGATCCACTCCATCATGACCTGCACGTCGCGCAGGGCGCCGAGGCGCTGGAAGAGGCGCTTGCCGGCTTTCTTCATCGCTCTCCAATCGCGATCGGGGTCGAGGGCAATCATGCCGTCGGCCAGGGAGCGGCAGCGGCGCAGGGAGACTCTGAGATCGTGCACGGGATCGGCGCTGAAGTCGGCGGAGACGTGGTCGCACTCTTCGAGCACGCGCGCCATCCAGTAGCGGAGTCCGGTGGTTTGGGTGGTGGTCTTCAAAAGTTTGAACTGGATGATAACGTACCTGGGAATCCGGCTACCAGTTTGGTGGAGGCTCAGGAGTTGTCATTGTGAAGTCGCCATAGACCCACACATGGGCGTCGTCATAAAGGCGTTTAAGAACGGGCTTGTTTACGCCGTGTTTTCCCCATGGTTGCAGATCGCCGTCAAGCTCGCAGAACGCCATATCCATCCGCCCTTCCTTCGCGAGGTCTTTCGCTCGAACGAGAATAGCCGCAAGGATGGCATTGTCGAACGGCTTCAGGTCAAGTTTTTCCGTAGCGAGGGAGAGAGACCGCTCCAACATGGCCTCACTGAGGGGAAAGATCTCAATCCCCTTTTCGGCCCTCAGCCCATCGAGCGTCTTTTCAAGGTTATCCAAGTCGCTCTTTACAAGCACCTCAAACTGTTCGAGCACGCGTCTGGTTGCCTCGTCATCGACGTCTCTGACGTGGCCTGCGACTCTTGCCCACTTTAGGTATCTGCGCAATGAATCGGCTTCCCTCGGCTGGAATCGAAGGCGCGTCACCGAACGAGACTCGGAAACGCACGGCGATGGGAGGTGCAATTTGATGACGCCTGCGTTCGCAGCTTTTAGGAGTTCGACAGCAGCTGGAACACGCTGGTGCGCAGGAGCGCAGTAGTCGACTACCCAATTTGTCTCTACAAAAACATCTTTCATCGGAGTTAGCTATCGAGGACCGGCGGCCCGTATGACGCCACTTTCGACTGCGGGAAGGATATAGTGGCTGATGGTTTCCAACAGCTTCGGGTCTTCTACTCGATCTTGCGTGGTAGTAGCAGCAAGGCCCTCGAGCCAGTCCTGAACGGCGTTCTCAAATGCGAAATGCTCCTCCGGGCCTTCGCCACCCGGGGAGCGGAACCTGATCAATCCTTCTACATTGAACTCGCCGAGCCGCTCCACTGACTCTTGCGAGTCTGAGGTGAAGCGGTCGAGGTAAACCCAAAGGCGCTGGGGTGAAACCAGCAGTCCTAAGGGGCAACTGAGCTGCAACATGAAATTCTTTAGCTCCCGTTCAGTTGCTTCTAAGTTCGGAATTCGGAGTTTGGCCTCAACGACTAGTCTGACCTCAGTCGCATCTGGACTGCTGACGATAATATCGGCCTGGGCTGGCATTGTTTTCTAAGAATACGCCATCGCGGCTTGCGTTCAAACTGAGAAATGACGGCTGCTCAGTTCCCGTTCCGAATGAGTAGCGTGTTTCAGGTCATGCCCTTATGAGCAGGGGATTGGTGCCTTCTTATTACCTCCGTAACGTTTAAGGTCTTACCGTTTCGCATTACCCTTGAGCTTCAAACTTGCGCTTCCGGAGGAGTTTGCCATCTCTGCCATAAATACATCGCAAGGTGCACGAGCCGCGTCGGCGCGGGCGTTTGTCCATAGCCTGAACATTCTCATTAAGTATGCGCGAATGTATGGCTATAACCACAAGCGCACCGAGGGGCAGTTTGAAACCACGTGGAAAGAGTTGCAGCAGGGGCTGCCGACGACCGGGGACGCGGGTTTCCTGCTCGGAGTTTCCGATAACAAGCTGCTGCTGGATGGGATACCTCTGGAAGCGGGCAACGCCGAGCGCAGCTTCGCAACGCTTTTGTCGACCGCCGGACTGGCCAGCCTGCACTTTTCCAAAGACGTGACGGAAGAAGATTTTGTGCGGCTGGTGCGCGCCTTCACCATTGCGGGATCGAAAGCGCAGGATGTGTCGAAGCAGATCAAGGAAGCGCTGAGCGCGGGCAAGCAAGGCAGCTCGATCAAGATCAATGAAGTGAAGTTTGTTGCCGCCGATCCGCTGACTGGGGATGTGAGCATCGCGGCGCAGATTGCGGCGCAGACGCTGGGACCGGAATTTCGGCAGTGGCTGAACGATCCGCAGAAGTTGTTGCAGCTGATTGCGGCGGCGGAAGGGGCGAACTCGGGCGGGAGCGGCGGTGGCGGCGGAAAAGGGCCGGCCGACGGAGTTCCCATGGTTCCGTTGGGCAGCGTGCCAAACCTTCCGACGGGCAAAGGCAAGGGAAGATGGGTTCCAGACGGCGATACCAGCGGGACTGGAAGCGGCGCTGCCACTGGAGCGGCTCCGGCGTGGACGGGCGGGATGGTTCCGCTGCAGGAACAGGAAGTGATTCAGGCGATCCGGCTGCTCACGCGGTTCGGGCAGGTGCAGCAGGATCCGAATGTTAAGGAAGAAGACATTACGAAGGAGTTGAGCGAGGCCGATCCGAACACGCGGTTGAATCTGCAGCAGTTGCTGGGAAGCCTGGCTGCGAAAGCCACGTCGGAAGAGCAGGACACGCCGCTGCTGATGAAAGCGGCGGAGCACATGGCGATCCGCTTCGCGCTGGAGCGTTACCAGAAGGGCGAGGTCAAGGTGAATGCGGTCCATCAGATGATGGAGCACATGAGCCGGCAGATGGACTCGCTGCGCTCGATTCTGAAGCTGCAGGAAGAGAAGATGAACAAGGCCGGGATTCTGGTGGAGTCGCACGCCGACATCCTGGACCGAATGTTCTGGGCGGAAGTGCCGGAGTCGGGCAAGAAGAGTGTGCTGATGTCGCACGAAGCGCCCTGCGTGCCGCCACGGAATTTACGGCAGTTCGTGGAAGTGCTGCTGGACCGCGACGATAAGCAGAGCGCCACCGACATTCTGAATAATTATTCGAGTTGCCTGGGGGCGAAGGACGCGGAACCCCGCCGCCGAGCCGCCATTGGCTTGAGCCAACTGGCCGACTTGTACGCGCGGCTGGGGGGACAGCCCATGGGGCAGGCGATCAAGAAACTGAGCGAGCAGCTGATCGCGGAGAAGGATGCAGAACTGCAGAGTCTGTTCAGCGCGGCGTTCGTGCGGCTGAGCCAGGAAGCAAGCTCGGCCAAGAACTATGGCGCAGTGAATGAAGTGTGCGCCGGGATGGAATTGATCAGCGTGGAGCGGCCGGTGTTGATGAGCGATCTTCGTCCGCGGGTGGGTGTGGAGAACCGGCTGCCGGAATTTATTGAAGAAGCGATCCAGATGGATACGGTTCCTCCTGACATGTTGTCGGTACTGCGGCGGACCAGCCACACTGGAGCGGATCATCTGGCGGACCGGTTTTTCCGCTGCATGCGGCGCGACGAATGCGACCGGATGATCGAACTGGTGCAGCAGTTGGGATCTCCGGTGCTGGTGCAGTTGCGCGAGATTCTGCGCACAGGACAGCCGCGGCAGGCTTCCGGCGCGGTCGGATTGGTGAGCCGGCTGGATGTGGGAACGCTGCTGGAATTGTTGCCGGCGCGCATGCCGGAGTGGAACCGTTTCTATCACGACATTGTGGTGCGTCAGATTGCGTATGGGGCGGCGGTGGATCGCGGACGCACGCTGCTGGAACTGGCGGAGATTCTGGATCCGCTGGTGTTGCCCGAGGCGGTGGACGAAATCGGAATGAGCGGCGACATGACCGCGACCCCGCCGCTGATCGCGATGGCGCGGCCGGGGGAAACGGCTTCACGGTCACCTTTTGTGCAATTGAAGGCGATTGAGTCCCTGGGCCGGTTGAAAGATGCGGAGGCGGTGTCGACGCTGCGCGAAATTCTGGAAACTAAGAAAACGTTTGGCTGGGTGCATCACCGGGAGTTGAGAATTGCGGCGGCGCAAGCTTTGTCGAAGACCGATCCGCGATATAGTTCGCAGGTTCTATCCGACAGCGGGCTGGAGCCGGCGGAACTGGCGATCGCGCCGCTGGATATGGCTCCAGCATGCCCGTGGGTGCGGCAACGGCGCTATGAGCGTATGGTGCTGGCGAAAACCGTGGTGGCAACCATCGGCAGTTCGTGGGGCAAGTCGAGGATTCTGATCCGCGAGCTCAGCTTGGGCGGCGGTATGGGCACGAAAGAGGACAACCTGCGCATCGGCAGCGAAGCCGACCTGGAGATTTCGGTGGGCATGCGGGCGAAGATTCGCGCGCACGTGCTGCTGCGGCGGGCGCGAGTGAATGAAGTGGGATTCGAGATCGTAAGCACGGACTTGGAAAGCCGCTACCGGCTGCGCCGGCTGTTGGTGGATGCGTTGTACAGCGCACCGCAGAGCAAGCCGCAGGAGTGGAGCGGGGAGCGGAAAATCTAAAGCAGCTATCAGCTTTCAGCTCTCAGCTTCAAATACAGAAGCCTCTGCCTTTCGGCAGAGGCTTTGATTTTGTGGCGCCGGCGTCCCGCCGGCTGTCGCGGGGGCGTCTCGCCCGCGCTTACTTCACCTTTAAGAAGATGATCGCCAGAGTGTAGAGCGCCAGCGATTCGATCAGGACCAGTCCCAGCAGGAGGGCGAACTGGATGCCAGGGCGTGCGGCCGGATTGCGGGCCAGGGCCTCGGTAGCGGCGGCGGTGGCCTTGCCTTGCGCCAGGCCGCAAATCGCGGAGGCGATGGCCATGGAGAATCCGGCGGTGATGGCGACCCAGTTGGTCTCGCTGGCTCCGCCGCCCTGCGCGAAGGCAGGCATGGCGAAGCACAGGGCAGATAACGACATGAACAGATAACTTAATTTGCGCATTGTGTTTCTCCTCGTATCAAATTGCCGCCAGTTGGTGGTTGACGCCGTACCTTGCAGACGCCCTCACGCTGGAGGCCAGTTCCCAGTTCTCAGTTCTCGGTTCTCAGCGAGACGCTGCCAAGAGCTAGAGAGCTGACAACTGCGAGCTGACGACATTGACTAATCCTCCGCCCTCAGGGGCTAAATCTCCGTCAATTTCGTACCTTGACGCGGCCCTAAAGGGACGCTCTTCCACATCGACACGCGGCTCGAAGCCGCGCCCGTTCAAAACTCGGTCAACATGAGCCGTTCAATGCTCACCTCATCGTCGTCATCCGCTCTAGTGCTCTTCGGCGACTGCGCCGGAGACGTAGATGATCGACAGCAACATGAAGACGTAGGCCTGCAGGAATGCGACTCCGATGTGCAGGGTCAGAAAAATTACAGGGATGCCGATTGGGATCATGGAAAAGAACACCAGCGTGACCAGATCTCCGGCGAAAATATTTGCCCACAGACGAACCGTCAACGAAAGCAAGCGGGCGAAGTGGCTGACCAGTTCAATCGGGAGCATCAGGATCGCCAGAAAGATTCGGGCAATAAGCGGCATGCCCTCCATGGGCGGTCCAAAAAAATGCAGAAGATACTTGGGTCCGGCATGTTTGAAGCCCTGCGCGTGGTAGTACAGGAAACTGCAAATCGCACAACCCAGCGGCACCGTGGGAACGCCTGTGGGCGACTCGAACCCCGGGATCACGCCGAGCAGATTACAAACCAGGATGAAGACAAAGACGATGGCAAAGAAAGCCGTGTAGGGTTCGTTGTGATGGCCGATGATTTCGCGGCTCTGGCCCGCGACAAAACCCTCCAGGCTTTCAAACGTATGCTGCAGGCCTCCGGGGGAGTCGACTGAGAGACGCGACCGGACCAGAAGGAATAGCGCCAGCAGGAAGAAAAATACCAGCAGTTCCATTGCGAAGGAATCCGTGATGGGGGCCTGGGCGTGTTTGGGGTGAATACCCATTCGCAGCAGCAGGGCCGTGACCGGGCCGCCGAAGAGACGATTCAGGATTTCGGTAAACCAGAGTTGTTCAGGCATGTAGAAAGCTTTTCCTGGGTGCCCTATTTCTCGCGCGTTCTTCGCGAGAAGTGCGAATCTCGGATCTAGATGTCACGCGTTACGGCTGCATACAGCTCGTAAACCGCTTCGCAGACGATAGCCCCTACGGGTAAAAAAAAGCCCGCAAACAGGCCCCTGAGGCTCGCGGGGAAACTGGTTAATATAGCATACGCGGCGACTCCCAACAACACATAGCGCAGCAGGAAGCGGGCGATGATGCCGGAGCTCGACTGGGCTCTACCGGTGTTGGTGACGCGGTCGGCCAGGCCGGAGACTCCGCTCTTCAGCCAGTGAAAATTCAGATAGGCGATGACGCATCCGCAGAAGAGGCCGAGCGCGGCTGGGCGGCCGAATTTCCACCAGGCTGCGGCGGTGAGGGCCGGGGCGAGCGCGAGCATGAAATTGCGGATGCGGGTGAGAGCGCCGGAGTAGAAGGCGTCCGGCGATGTGTCGGGCGCGAGCCGTTCATGATTCATATAGAGTCGAAAATAACAGAGGTCCAGGCCGAGAGTGCCTTCCCTCAGCGGCGAAAGCCGGAATGATTGTGGCGACTTTACGGCGCGACTGAAGTCGTGCACTTCCCGATACGCCGCCGACTTCAGTGATCTTACTTGGTGTCGCGGAGGACGGTCCGGATTAGTTCGATCATGCCGGCGGCGATGCCGAGTAACAGGCCGACGATGCTAATCCAGGTGGTGTGCAGCCAGTGGTCGAGGGCGGAGCCGAGAAGCCATCCGGCGACGGTGCCGGCGGGGAGCATGAAGGCGAGCTGGCTGTAGCGGCCGACTTGGACCCAGGGATTTTTCTTGTTGGGGGGCGGGTCGGGGGTGGGGGGATTGGACATGTGCTTTTGGGCTCTCGCTGGAACTAGAACATCTTACGCTTCGGCGTTCAATCGCCGCGGTTGGAACGAAGCTGAGCGGAAACTCCTGTTGGGCCGCGATCGGCGTCGGAGTGAAAGGGATCCTTCGACTGCGATGTTGCTTTGCGTTCCGCAAAGCAACATCTTCGCTCAGGATGACAAGGTATAGATGATGGAGCAAAAACGAGCAAAAAACGCTCAGTGCACCAGTCTTGCTGTCGCGGGGTTTTGGGCTATGCCTAGCGCCCAGTTTACTAGTTCGATGAAGCTGTTGGGGAGCAGGCCGATGTAGAGGGTGGCGATGGCGGTCAGGGCGATGGCGGCGCGCATGGCCAGGCTGATGGGAAGTTTTTCTTCGGGCTTTTCAACCTTGCCCATGAACATGGCGTTGGCGATCTTCAGGTAGTAATAAAGTCCGAAGACGGAGTAGAGCACGCCGAGCGAGGCCAGCGCATAGTGTCCGGTTTCGATCAGGCTCAGGAAGATAAAATATTTTCCCCAGAATCCGGCGAGCGGCGGGATGCCGGCCAGTGAGAGCATGAAGATCAGCATCAGCACGGCTTCGACGGGGGCGCGGGAGTAGAGGCCGTTGAGATCGTCGAGTTCGTCGCCGACCACGTTGCGATGGCGCAGGGAAGTGATCACGGCGAACGCGCCGAGGTTCATGAAGGTGTAGACCAGCAGGTAAATCAGGATGCCTTTAATGCCGTCCGGGCTGAGTTGAGTCGCGGTGCCGGCGATCAGGCCGAGCAGCATGTAGCCGACGTGGGCGATGGAGGAATAGGCGAGCAGGCGCTTGGTGTTGGTCTGGGTGAGCGCGGCGAAGTTGGCGCCAGTCATGGTGGCGATGGAAACGAAGACCAGCACGGGGACATAGATGGGGCGCATCGAGATCAGTCCCCAGGAAACGACTCGTCCATTGAGGTTGTAGGTGAAGCCGAGGATGCGGAGCAGCATGGCCCACCCGGCGGCTTTCACTGCGACCGACATGAATCCGGTGATGCTGGTGGGCGCACCCTCGTAGGCGTCGGGCGCCCATTGGTGAAACGGGATGGCGGCTATTTTAAAGAGCAGGCCGGTCATGGTCGTTAGCAAAGCGATGATAGCAACCGGCCTGTATTCGTTCTGCAGCAAGGCGGGCAACCTGGCTCCGATCGTAAATAGGTTCGTGCTGCCGGTGAGGCCGTAGATCAGCGACAATCCGTAGGCGAAGATGCCCGAAGAAAATGCGCCCAGCAGTAGATATTTCAATGCGGCTTCGTTGGAGCGGCGGTCGCGGCGCAGGAATCCCACCAGAACATAAGTGGAGATAGCCATCAGTTCCAGGCCGATGAAGATGAGGACGATGTCGAAACCGGCGGCCATGCACATCATGCCCGCGACCGAAAGCAACATTAGAGCGTAATATTCGCCGTGATTCTCATGTTCGGTTTCGAGATAGCGCACCGAGGTGAGGATGGCGATGGCCGTCGCTGCGAGGAACAGATACCAGAAGTAAAGAGCGAAGCGGTCGACCAGCATCGTGCCCATGAAGCCCACGTGAAGAGGCGCGTTGGTGGAGCGCAACCACAAATCGATCTTCACTACGCCGGCGGCGGAGAACAGCACGCCGATGAAGGCGGTGACGGCGTTGGCCCACTTCATCTCTTTGGGGAGCATGAAGTCGATCAGCAGGATGCCGAGCGCGAACAGCGTCAGCAGCGTGATCGGCAGCGCGAGGAGGTAGTCAGTCCAGACCACTAGTTCGTCCCCTTCGCTTTCGCGGATTTCGATGCGGCTGTTGCGGGCGTCGAAGGTACGGCCGTTGGGCTGTAGTGGGTCATGCCGGAGGCCGAGGGCGGAACGGCGGCGTTTACCGTTGTTTCAGGGGGCAGCGGATAGTCGGGACGCGCCATGGAGATGGTGTGGTTCGCCGGCTGCTTCAGAATGTCGAAGAATGGCTTGGGATACAGGCCGATCCAGAACGCCATGATCAGCAGCGGGACGAACGTGGCGACTTCGCGCGGGGTCAGGTCGTGGAGTTTTTCATTCTTGGGATTGGTGACGGTGCCGAAGAAAACGCGCTGGTAGAGCCAGAGCAAATACGCCGCGGCGAGCACGACTCCGGGGACGGCCCACGCGCCCCAGCGCCAGTTTTCCATGAACGTGCCTTGCAGAATAGTGAACTCGCCGACGAAGCCGTTCAGCAGCGGCAGGCCCATCGAGGAGAGGAACATGATCATGGTGATGGTCGCGTAGATGGGCATGACGTTGGAGATGCCACCATATTCGGCGATCTCGCGGGTGTGGCGGCGTTCGTAGAGGATTCCGACGATCAAGAACAGTGCGCCGGTGGAGATGCCGTGGTTGATCTGCTGCAGAACTGATCCGCTGATGCCAAGCGGAGTGAGCGCGAAAATCCCAAGGGTGCAGAAGCCGAGGTGGCTGACTGAGGAATACGCTACGAGCTTCTTCATGTCTTTTTGCATCAGCGAGACCAGCGCGCCGTAGATGATGCCGACGATGGAGAGGAAAATCATCCAGCCGCGGACAGTCATGCCGAGGTGCGGGGTCTGATCCGCGAGGACCTGAGGGAAGAAGGGAAGTGAGAAGCGGATGAAGCCGTAGGTTCCCATCTTCAATAGCACGCCGGCCAGGATTACTGAGCCGGCGGTGGGAGCTTCCACGTGGGCGTCCGGTAGCCAGGTGTGGAAGGGGAACATCGGCACTTTGATGGCGAAGGCGAAGAAGAAACTCAGGAACAGGAGCGTGGCGACGTGCGGGCCGTAGTCGGAATAAATGTGTGGAGCGGTTTGGTAGAGCGCGGTCAGCCTGAAGGTGTAGATTCCGGTTACGTGTTGATGATGGAAGTAGAGAAATAGAATGCCCAGCAACATCAGCACCGAGCCGGCCAAGGTGTAGAGGAAAAATTTGATGGCGGCGTAGAGTTTTCTTGGCCCTCCCCAAATGCCGATCAGTAAGTACATGGGGACGAGCATGGCTTCCCAGAAAACGAAGAAGAGGAAGAAATCGAGCGCCATGAAGACGCCGAGCATGCCGGTCTGGAGAACGAGAAACCAGATGTAATATTCCTTGACGCGATTCTCGATGGCAGTCCAGGAGGAGAGGATGGAGATCCAGCCGAGCAGCGTGGTGAGCATGATCAGCAGGAACGAGATGCCGTCGATGCCGATCACGTAGCCCGCGCCGATGGAGGGGATCCAGTTGTTGGCCGCGCCCTCGATGAACTTGAAGGGAGCGGTGTCGCCGCTCGTGACCTTCTCCCAGAACATCGGCACCAGGGGCAGCGAGACCAGAAGGCCAGCGAGCGCGAAGAAATTGGCGATCCAGCGGATGGCGTCTTTATTCTCCTTGGGAACGAACAGGAGAATGAGCGCGCCCAGCAGCGGCGTGAAGAGAATGATGGATAGGATGTGGTTTTGCATAATTAGCTTCTAGCTTTGAGTTGTGAGCTTCGAGCAATCAAAACCGGTTTGCTCGCGGCTCGTAGCTCATAGCTCGCAACTCAGTGATACACGTAGTAAAAAACGAAGCCTACCAAACCTGCGGTCATGACCAGGGCATACCACTGCACCAGGCCCCATTCGAACAGGCGCGCGGGATAACTTAGCATGCGCGCCAATATCGCCGGGCCGTTCACGCCGATGCCGTCGATGATCCACTTGTCCCACCAACTGGAAACCACCGCGCTCGAACGGGTGATAGAGCCGGCGGCGTTGACTGCGCCATCTATCACGTTGGTGTCGATCCAGGAACTGGCTTCGCCGAGGCCCATCACGCCGAGGCGGAAGTCGCCTAACTTGCGGCGGCCGGTGAAGACGTAGTCGTAACCTTCGTCGACGTAATACTTGTTGAGCAGCGTGTCGTAGACCGGGGGGGCGGCTGCGGCGATGGGTTCGGTGTAGCCTTTGCCGGCAGTCTTATATGCATTCCTCGCCAGAAATAATCCGGCGAAGGCGGCGGCGACTGACAGTCCCATCAGCAAGTATTCCGTGCTGCGCGGGCCTTCCTCTGGCGAGGCTGGAGTTTCTGTCGCTTCGGTGTGATTCGCGAACACCGGTTCCAGGAATTTCTCGAAGTGGTTCGAGCCGCCGAGGCTCGCGGGCCATCCCAGCCATCCGGCCGTCAGCGAAAAGAAGGCAAGGACGACCAGGGGCACGGTCATTGACGGCGGCGATTCGTGAATGTGGTGTTCGATTTCGTGGCTGGCGACGCGCGACGGGCTCCAGAATGTCAGGTAGATGAGGCGGAACATGTAGAAGGCCGTCATCAGCGCGGTGGCGAACCCAATGACCCATAGATATGGGCTGCTGTTCCATGCCTTCCAAAGAATTTCGTCTTTGGAGAAGAATCCCGCGAGGATCGGAATTCCCGCGATTGCTAGCGTGGCGACCAGCATGGTTCGGAACGTAACTGGAATCTTTTCCGAGAGTCCGCCCATGTTGCGCATATCCTGCTCGCCCGACATCGCATGAATCACAGAGCCGGCGCCGAGGAAGAGCAGGGCTTTGAAGAACGCGTGGGTGAAGACGTGAAAGACTCCGGCGGAAAAAGCTCCGACGCCGAGGGCGAGGAACATGTAGCCGAGTTGCGAGACGGTCGAGTAAGCGAGAACGCGCTTGATGTCGTTTTGCACCAAGCCGATGGATGCGGCGAAGATGGCGGTGAGCGCGCCGACGATGGCGACGACCATCATCGATTTTGGAGCGAGCACGAAGAGCGCGTTCGACCTTGCGACCATGTAGACGCCGGCAGTGACCATGGTAGCGGCGTGGATCAGCGCGGAGACTGGCGTGGGGCCTTCCATGGCGTCGGGCAGCCAGACATAGAGAGGAAGCTGAGCGGACTTGCCGCAGGCGCCGACGAAGAGAAGAAGCGTGGCGGCGGTGATGTAGGGATTGCCCAGAAGCGTGGCGGCGTTGACCCGGGCGAAGTGCGTCACGTCGATGAAGCGCAGCGATCCGGACATCCAGGCGATGAAGAACATTCCGAGGATGAAGCCGGCGTCGCCGATGCGGTTTACGATGAAAGCTTTGTTGGCGGCGTCGCTGGCCGACTTGCGATGGAAATAGAAACCGATCAGAAGATACGAACACAGGCCCACGCCTTCCCAGCCAACGAACATGAGCACGTAGTTGTTGGCGAGAATCAGCGTCAGCATGGAGAACATGAAGAGGTTGAGATATCCGAAGAAGCGGTAGTAGCCGCCTTCATGCGCCATGTATCCGGTGGAATAAATATGGATCAGCATGCCGACGCCGGTGACGAAGAGCAGCCAGATGCTGGAGAGTGGGTCGAGCATTAGGCGCGCATCGACGTGAAATGCGGCCGGACCGTCGTGGGTCGTGTAAGTCAGTTGTCCACTGTCGGTGCCGAGCCAGGTGTAGCCGATGCTCTCGAAGGGCTTGTGATCGTTGGCCGCGGCCCAGTCTGTGTATTGCCCGACTGCGCCGCAGGACATGAGGAATGCGAGAACGATGGTGCCGACGCAGACCGCGCTCACCGTCCCCTTCTGCAGCTTGCGCCCGAAAAAGAACATGAGCGCCGCGCCAATGGCGGGGAAGAGCGGGATGAGGTAGATGTGGGTTAGAAATAGCATGTAAGCTCTCAGCTGTCAGCTATCAGCTTTCAGCCAAAACACTTCGTCCTCGTGTCGCGTCGCATCAGTTGCTGTGGCTGACAGCTGAAAGCTGATAGCTGTTCTTCTACCACTTCAACAAATTTACTTCGTCCACGTTGACCGTCTCTTTATTACGGAAGAAGGCGATCAGGATGCCGAGGCCGACTGCGGCTTCGGCGGCTGCGTCTGTGATTACGAAAATTGCGAAGACCTGGCCGTGCAGGGCTCCCGGACCACCGAGGTGGCCGGGCATGCCTTGCCAGTAGCGCGAGAATGCGACCAGGTTCAGGTTGACGGCGTTCAGGATCAGTTCGATCGACATTAGAACGATGACTACGTTGCGGCGGGTGAGCACGCCGATCACGCCCAGCAGGAACAGGGCTGCGCCCAGGACCAGGTAGTGGAGGGTCGTGATGTGGAGTAGGGCGTCCATGTGTAGCTTCTAGCTTCGAGCTTTTAGCACTTGGCAATTAGCATTTAGCCGTCTGCGATCCTTTCTGACTCCCAACTCGGAACGTTGTTGGCTGAATGCCAAGTGCTAATTGCTAACTGCTGTTTTCAAATCCTTTTCTTTGCCATTACTACTGCTCCGATGATCGCTACCAGCAGCAGCAGGGAAGCGATTTCGAAGGCGAACATGTATTGTCCGGCGCCGCGGTCGAAGAGCAGGGCGGCGATTTGCTGGGTGTTTTGCGATTCGCCGTAGGTCATGCGGCCTTCGGGGAAAAGCTCTTTGCCTTTTGTCGTGGTGGTGTAGATCGTGATGAACAGGCCGCCCAGAGCGGCGGCGGCGACGATTCCGACCAGCCACTGCTTGTTGAACTGGCGCTCTTTCGCGGCGCGCTCGATTGAGATCAGCATAATCACGAAGAGGAACAGGACCATGATGCCGCCGGCATAAAGAATGATTTGCACGCCGGCCACGAACGGAGCATAGAGCATGAGGTAGAGCGCGGCCTGGGCGAGCAGAGTGGTGATCAGTGCCAGCGCGGAGTGCACGGCGTTCTTGCGCGTGATTACCAGGATGCCGCCGACGATCATGGTTCCGGCGAGCAGGTAGAAGAAGAATGGTGTCGCTACCGGATTCATAGGCCGTGCACCACTTCCTGAAACTGTGCCCACAGTTCCGTCCGCATGCCCATGGCTGCAGTGAGAATCAATAACGCTAGGCCCAGGGGCAGCAGAATTTTCCATCCCACTTTCATGAGCTGGTCAAAGCGGTATCTGGGGAACGTGCCACGATACCAGATATAGAGGTACATGAAGCCGGCAACTTTGGCGGCGAACCAGAAAATGTCGTTGACGCGGTCGCGGACTGCTGGGATGAACATGACCAGGCCGATGAGTCCGAGGACTGCACCGAATCCGGCGAGGCCCATGGTCTGAATCTTAAACAGCGGGTGCTTCGGCATGCGGGCCACGTTGTAGAAGCACATCGCGGCCAGGAGAAGGAAAGAGATGCCGGGGACGAGGGAGAATGCAAGATCCCAGGTTGAGCCGCTGAGTGCGTTCGGAAACGGCCGCAGCCAGCCGCCGAGCCAGAGCGCGACGGCGATCGATGACACGGCGATCATCGCCGAATATTCGGCGAGAAAGAATAAGGACCAGCGGAAGCCGCTGTATTCGGTGTGGAATCCGGCGGTGAGTTCGGATTCGGCTTCGGGGAGGTCGAAGGGGGCGCGGTTGGTCTCGGCGACCATGGCGATGGCGAAGATGAAGAATCCGATCAGGCCAAGCGGGAAAAATTTGAAGATGAACCAGACGCCCTGTTCCTGCTGCGCCTGCACGATGCCGATCATGCTGAGCGTGCCGTACGCCTGGGGGTTGGCGGCTCCGATTCCGTAGAGGCCAAGACCCGATCCTTGCAGGCTGGTGAGCAGGATCACCGAGAGCACGGCCAGGCCCATGGCAACTTCATACGAAACCATTTGCGCGCTGGAGCGTAATGCGCCGATCAGAGGGTAGTGCGAGTTCGAGGCCCATCCGGCCATGACGATGCCCAGCACACTCAGCGAGGAAACGCCGAGCATAAAGAGGATGCCGATGTTCATGTCGGTGATGGCGTGGGTGGGGCCGAAGGGGACGACGACGAACACGGTGAACGCCGCGAGCACGACCATGAAGGGCGCAATCCAGAAAATGAAAGCGTCGGCCCCGGCGGGGATGATGTCTTCTTTTAGCAGGAGCTTGATGGCGTCGGCGATGGGCTGCAGCAGGCCGTGCGGGCCTACGCGCATGGGGCCGAGGCGCACCTGCATGTGCGCGAGAATTTTGCGCTCGAGCCAGTTCATGGCGATGACGGCGACGGAGAGTCCGCCGAAGACCAGCAGGATATAGACTGTCGCCCAGAAAATGTTGCCGGCTGCGCCGGGCGTGGTGGTGACGCGCGGGTCGAGGTAGGACTGGATGTAGTCGATCAGCTCGTGCATCAGCGATCTACCTCGCCGAGAACAATGTCGAGCGTGCCGATGACCGCGATCACGTCGGCGACGAGTTGGCCGCGGCACATCACGTCGAGCGCCTGGAGGTTCACGAAGGATGGCGGGCGTACGCGGATGCGGTAGGGCTGGGTGGAGCCGTCGCTGACGATGAAATATCCGAGCTCGCCTTTGGGGGCTTCGATGGAGTGGTAGACCTCGCCGACCGGGGGCTTGATCACCTTGGGAACCTTGGCCATGATGGGGCCTTCAGGGATTCCGTCGACGGCCTGCTCGATGATGCGCAGCGACTGGCGGAACTCGGCCATGCGGACGATGTACCGGTCGTAGGTGTCGCCGTTCTGGCCGGTCGGAATATCGAAATCGAAATTCTTGTAGTTGGCGTAGGGCAGGGCTTTGCGGATGTCCCACTTGACGCCGCTGGCGCGCAGGACTGGGCCAGTCACACCGAGGGCGATTGCGTCCTTGCCGGAAATGACGCCGACGCCCTTGGTGCGTTCCAGCCAGATGCGGTTGGTGGTGAGGAGTTCTTCGTATTCGTCGATTTTTGGGCGGACGAACTTAACGAACGCTTTGACTTCTTTTTCAAATCCTTCGTAGGTCTCGTACTGCAGGCCGCCGATGCGAAACGCGTGGGTGGTCAGGCGTGCGCCGCAATATTTTTCGAAAATCTTGAGGATTTCTTCGCGGTCGCGGAAAGTGTAGAACAGCGGTGTGATTGCGCCAATATCGAGCGCGTGCGTGCCCAGCCAGAGCTGATGGCTGGCCATGCGATTCAGTTCGGTCAGGATGACGCGGACGTATTGCGCGCGGGGCGGGGCTTCGACGTTCAGAAGTTTTTCGACCGTCTCGCAGTATCCCAAGCCGTTCGAGACCGCAGCGACGTAGTCCATGCGATCGACGTAGGGATTGAACATCGTGTAGGTGCGATGCTCGGCGATTTTTTCGACGCCGCGGTGCAGGTATCCGATGACGCACTCGAGGCCCATGACCTTCTCGCCGTCCAACCGCAAAATTACGCGGAGCACGCCGTGGGTCGCGGGATGCTGCGGGCCCATATTGATGACGAGCTCGTTGGCGTCGAGAAAAGTCTTGTCGTGGGCTTCGACGTGGGTTTCGAGACTGGGCGGCGAGAGTGAGGTCGGGTCGGTCATTGCTTCGGTCTTGGGTCTTTGGTCGTCGGTCTTTAAGTTATTGGCCGCTCTCGATTCCCAGGTTGATCTGTACCCACTCGTTGTCCTGTTGCAGGATGCCGTAATCTTTGCGCAGGGGATGGCCCTTCCAGCCGTCAGGTAGCAGAATGCGTTTCATGTCGGGATGTCCGTCGAACTTGATGCCGAACATGTCGAAGACTTCGCGCTCCAGCCAGTTGGCGGTCACCCAGATGGGGACGGAACTCGCGATGCTTTCGCCGTCGGCGATGCGCGTGGTGACGCGAATGCGCTCGTTGCGCGCGAATGAATAGAGAATCCATACGACGTCGAACTGCTTCTCGCGCTTGGGGTAGTGCACTGCGGTGATGTCGACGCAGTAGTCGAACTGTAGTTCGTTGTGCAGCACTTGGAGGATTTCAGGAATCAGGGAGCGGTCGACAATCATGTAGTTCTGGCCGAGATAAGTGAGGGGCTCGACGCCGGATCCGTATTCGCCTTTGAGTTTCGCAATCATGGGGGAATCCCAGGGCGTCGGCACCGGTGCTGCAGGCTTGGGCGGAGGGGCGGCGGGTTTAGCAGCGGCTGGAGTTGCCGGCGCGGCGGCAGCGGGTTTGGTTTCGGATGGAACGGAACCAGCTGGAGTAGCTTTCACGCCGCCCGGAGTGGGCTGAGCCGGTGTCGGCTTCGGTTCACCTTCTGGCGGCGAAGAGGGGGATTTGATTTCGTCCGGCATAGCTCGCGAACGCACAGACCTCGGCGCCGTCTGCGCTGAAAAGAACGTTAACTTTTATCAGCTTGAGGGGGCGAAGTCAACGTCGGTCGAATGACCCTTTGATGTAGAAACGGAGATTGCTAGCCACGCGACTGCGCCTGATATTGCTCGATCAGGTCGCGGATGCGTTGCGCGTCGGATTTCCGATGGCCGTGACTGGTGATGGGGTCGGTGCCGCCGGTGGATTCGATGACGATCTCGGACCAGAACACGCCGGTGGAAATGTGCACCGAGGCGATCTTCGACATGGCGATGCTTTCTTCGTTACTGCCAAACAGGCGCGACTTCACGCGGGCGACGCGCTGCGGGCTGATCACCAGGCGCGTAGGAAAGAAAAAGTTGCCTCTGGTCCAGCGGCTGGCGGCGAAGGTTTCGGCGGGGGAGGAGTCCATGGGATTGTCGACGACGGCCATATTCGGACTAGCTTCCAATCAAACAGCAGGTTTCTCGACTCCGCTCGAAATGACAGGAGTAATTTTGCTCGAAAATCGAGACGAAGAATAATTCGACTATTCTTACACCCATTCCAGTGCGCCTTTTTTCCAGACCCAGATGTAGCCGACGATCAGGATGGCGAGGAAGATCAGCATTTCGAGCAGGCCGAACAAGCCGAAGGCCTTGAAACGAACGGCCCAGGGAAACAGAAAAATCGTTTCCACGTCGAACACTACAAAAAGAATCGCGATGATGTAGTAGCGGACGGTATAGCGTCCGCGGGCGCTGTCGATGGGGTCAATGCCGCATTCGTAGGGCATGAGCTTGGTCTTGCTGGGATTGAAGGGGCGCACCAGTTTCGCCGCCAGCAGCGTGATCGGCAGCAGCGCGCCGACGATGGCGATGAAGATGAAGATGGGAACGTAGTTTTGCGGCATAGAGTTTTGCGTCTGCAGTTTGCGCAGCAGGTCATAGTAGCGCTGATTAGGCCGCGGTTCAAGAGGCCTTGGCTCAATGCATAGGGAAGCGAGCCAACGCGCGACTATTGCGTCGCAAAGAGCGCGACGCATCGCGCGGCTCGCCCAGATCCTTCGGTGGGCAAAAGGCGCCCTCCTCAGGATGACAATCATACGGGGCTTCTTAGGCGAAGCCGTTTCTCGCTAACGGCAACTCTCTTACGCGCTTTCCGGTTGCGGCAAAGATGGCGTTGCACAGCGCTGGAACGAATGGAGGCACGCCGGGTTCACCGACACCCGCGGGCGGGGCCGTGCTTTCGACAATGTGCACGTCGACCTGGCGCGGGGCGTCGTTCATGCGGGCGACCTGATAGTCGAAGAAGTTGGATTGGTCGACGGCGCCCGCGGTTGCGGTGATTTCTCCGGTGCGGGCGACACTGGTGCCGAATACGGCCGCGCCTTCGAATTGCGAGCGGACCATGTCAGGATTGACGACGATGCCGGCGTCAACCACGGTGGTGACGTGCGGAATGCGGACTACGCCCTGGTCGTCAACTTCCACTTCGACCACCGATGCGACGTAGCTGAAAAAGCTGCGATGAACGGCGATTCCCATGCCGACGCCTTTGCCGGATTTCTTCTTGCCCCAGTTGGATTTCTCAGCGGCCACTTCGGCGACGTGGCGCAGGCGTCCGATATCGTAGGGATACTTTTCGGTGACTCCCGGGGAACCCTTCGGCCCGGGGTCGACATTGCGTGCAGGACCGAGCAAGCCCAACAGGTAATCGCAGGGATCACGATTCGCGGCGACCGCGAGTTCATTGGCGAACGTTTGCACGGCGAACGCGTGATAAATATTGGCCACCGAGCGCAGCCAGCCGATGCGGACGTGGGCGGTGGCCTGTCCGTTTTCGGAACGGAAGTTGGGCACGTTAAAAGGAGTCAGGTCCCATCCTAATGACATTTCGCCGGCGCTACCGTAGACCTCGCTCGAGTTGAACGTTGATCCGATGGGCGGGAAAACGGAACGCTGCAGCCATGCTTTCGGTTTGCCGGCGTCGTCGATCGCGGCTTTCATGTACATGGCGGCGACCGAGTGGTAGTAGTCGAACTTGATGTCGTCTTCGCGGCTCCAGATTACTTTGACGGGCTTGCCGGTTTTTTTCGAGAGCACGGCGGCTTCGACGGCGTAGTCGGGTTTGGACTTTCGGCCGAAGCCTCCGCCGAGAAAAGTCACGTGGCAGGTGACGTTTTCTTTTTTCAGGCCGAGCGCTTTAGCGATTTGTTCCTGCACACCCTGCGGGTCTTGCGTTGGGGACCAGACGGTGACTTTCTCGCCTTGTACATCTGCCACGGCGACTGGCGGCTCCATGGAAGCGTGCGCGAGATGCGGAGCGAAATATTCGGCTTCGATAATTTTGCCGCCCTTGGCGAATTCTGCGTCGGGATCTCCAACTGTGTGCACGACTTTGCCGGGCTGGCGCGCGGTCTGCTGCAATTCTTTCTTGTAGTCGGCGGAATTGTAGGAAGCGTTGGCGCCATTGTCCCATTCGATCTTCAGTTGGTTGCGGCCTTTGAACGCAGCCCAGGTGTTGTCGGCGATGACGGCGACGCCGCCGAGCGGCTGAAAGGCGTGCGGTGGTTTGAAGGGATCGATGGGGAGGGTCTTCTTCACGCCGATCACTTTCAGAGTCGCGGAGTCGTCGAGCGATTTAACTTTTCCTCCGAGCACCGGCGGGTGAGCGATGGCGGCGTAGAGCATGCCGTCGACACGGACGTCCATGCCGAAGAGCGGCTTGCCGGAACAGATGTCGGCGATGTCGTAGCCGGTTGCGGGCTTGCCGATGTAGCGCCACTCCTGCGGCGATTTGAACTTTAATTCCTCTTTCTTGGGGACGGGGAGTTTCGCGGCAGAAGCGGCGAGTTCTCCGTAGCCGAGTTTGCGGGATGAATTCTTGTCGCTGACTGTGTGCATGGGATCGGCGACGCACTGCGACTCGGGCACGCCCCACTGCTGAGCGGCGGCGCGAACCAGCATGAGTCGCGCGGTGGCTCCGGCTTCGCGCAGGGTGTCGAAAAATTCGCGGACGGAATGCGAGCCGTCGGTGTCCTGCGAGCCGTAGGCAGAGTCGCCATCGGCTTGAATGACGGTGACGCGGCTCCAGTCGGCGTCGAGCTCGTCGGCGAGAATGCGCGGCAGGCTGGTGCGGACGCCGTTGCCCATCTCGGACCGATGCGCCACGATGTAGACCATGCCGTCGGTGTGGATGCCGACGAAAATGCTGGGATGAAATGCGGTCGCAGCGACGGAAGCCGGAGCGCTGGAGGTCGCGGCCCAGAGCGGTTTGGGAACGACGCGGGCGCAGAGGACGAAGGCGCCGGCGGAGAATACGCCTTGCAGAAAACCGCGGCGGCTCACGTTTTCGATGGTGATGGTTTCGGTGGAGATCTTTTCTGCGGCGATTTGTTTTTCGGTGATCATGCGTTCTCCTTCGCCGCGGTCTTGATGGCGGAGCGGATGCGCTGGTAAGTGCCGCAGCGGCAGATGTTGCCCGCCATCACCGTATCGATGTCATCGTCAGTCGGGTGCGGCTTCGTCGACAGCAGCGACACGGCCTGCATGATTTGTCCGGGCTGGCAGTATCCGCATTGCGGGACGTTTACTTCGGCCCAGGCTTTTTGCACGGCGTGCGGGCCGTTGCTCGAGAGGGCTTCGATGGTGGTGATCTCGAGGCCTTCGACGGTGCCCATCTGTTTGCGGCAGGAGCGGATCGCGGTGCCGTTTTGCAGCACGGTGCAGGCGCCGCACAGGGCCATGCCGCAGCCGAATTTTGTGCCGGTGAGTCCGAGGATGTCGCGCAGATACCACAGCAGCGGCATTTCCGGATCGCCATCAAAAGTCTGCGCGCGTCCGTTGACCTTTAAATGAACCATGAGGCACTTCCTGGGTTGAGTTGGGAAATTATGGGATTTATTTTACTGCGGGAGGGGGCAAGGATGCATCCGGGATTTTGTAGAGACGTAGCCAGCGACGTCTCTACGTCAGACGCGGGCTATTTCTCCCAGTGGGTGGTGCTGAATTGCGCGGGATCGAAGGTTCCGTCTGCGAGTTTTACGTTGGCCTGGATGTCGGTGTAGTCCTCGCTGAAGACGAGTTTATCGTCGGAATGGATTTCGACGCGGGCGGCAACCCATGTGCCGGCCAGCGGGCGATAGTCGGTGAAGCGGATGTCGTTGAGCTTCGCAGGATCGGCCCGCGCAGGTTCAATTACACGCACGAACAGGAGCGTATCCTTTGTTACCCAGAACTGCTTGGACTTCAGATCGCCCTTGTCGGCGCCGACGACGTAGGCGGGATGACCTTCCCAAGTATCTTCGCGAAGCTTGGACAGATCGTAGCCTTCGCCTTGCACGACTTTGCTGGTGGTCTCGGGCGACTGCGTGTAGACGTCGAAACCCAGCACGAGAAGAATGTTTACGAGCGGACGAGCGCCGGTGATTCTGTTGTTCTGGAGGATGGTGACGTTGCCGTCGACCAGAAGATATCCGTTGCCCTTGGCTGGTTCGCCGATGTCGATGCGCAACTTGCCGGGGAGTTGCGCGGCTTCATACCAGGTTTCGGCGGTGCTGGTGCCGTCGGGTTTGTAGGTGGTGCTTTTTTGCGTGAAGGTGAGCGTCTTGTACCAGGACGATTGGTAGCGGTCGTGCATCGCGCGCAGCAGGTCGTTGCCGGAGTGGATTTCTTGCGCGTGGGCGAGGGTGAGGGTCAGAACTACGGATATGAGCAGAAGTCGTTTCATGAGGCCTTTCCTGCCGTGGTATTGGAGGCTGCAGAAATCGTAACCGATTAGACGGGGAAGAGCCGAAAAAGACAGCGACCAACGGTTTACATGTGGGGACGAGCCCATTCGCCCGCCCCGCCAAGCACAGCGCGGCCCACTGACTCCCGCAAGCTGCGGCGTCACCCGCACTTGTCAGGAAAGAGGAATGTCGTGCGGGCAAGCTCCGATTGCAACGTTGACTCCTGGTAGTAACGCGACAGAATGCCGTTCTTCCACACCAGCAGATCAGAGTTGTGGAGCGCAAAGTCATCCCATCCGGCGTCTGCATAACGCGCAACGCGCTCGCGGATCAGGAAAAAATAAGCGTGCGTTATGGTCTCGTGGTAGCGGTCGGGCTTGCCGCGGGCCGTTGCGAATCGCTTGAGCGCGTTGCAGAATTTATCGAGCGCTTCGAGTGGCGGATATTGACAGAGATAGGCAAAGGCCAAGCGGACGTGATCTGCGTGATGGAAGGAATCTTCCGGCACGGCGTCGGCTTCAAAGCGGCGGATGATCTCTTCGTTGCTCACGGAAGACTCCGGGTATTTTTTATTATTGCGTCGGGAGAGATCGCCGGACCGGGGTCCGTAGGGCAGCCCGGGATGGCGGTCCGGCTTCTTCGTTTTGATTTCATTTGCCCACCGCGATGGCGAAGGCGGCCGCGGCGTAGATTGCGAGATTGCCGACGTTGTACGCGCCATGCAGCAAGTGAATGACGATGGCCATGACGAAGATGGCCAGCAGGAGCCACGCGCCGCGGGTGGCGCTCTTCGGAATCAGCAGAAGGATGCAGCCGGCGATCTCGCCGAATCCGAGAATCAGGCGGATGAAGTCGGGCATGTGGGTGCTGCGGGCAAAGTCGTGCGCGGCGCCGGGGAGCACGAACAGGATCGCTTCGATCAGAATTACGATGCCGAGGGTCCATTGCAGGACGGTGAGACCGCATTTGGCGTTCATGGTGCTCGGGGCTCCTTGTTGATTTCTTGTTTGATTTATTTGTCGGTGCGTTTGCGCGGAGATCTCGCCTTGATCTCTTTCAGGCGGTGGCTGGCGCTGGAGTCGAGGTCGAGGTCGTAGAACTTCTTCAGGTCGCGAATGCGTTCGAGGGAAGCCGCGCTGAACGGCGTCTTGCCATCGAAGGCGTGGAGCACGATGCCTTCGAGGACGTCGCCGAGGGTCATGTCGTGGTATTCGGCGAAGGCTTTCAGGACTTTGAGGATGCGTTTTTCGATGCGGACGCCGGTTTGCACACGCTCGACCAGCAGTTGGGGATCGTCGGCCATGCGTACCAATGTACCATGGTACACGAATTCACGCAAGTCGAATTATTGGGGCGCACGGAAGGAGGGTGTCGCCCGCATGGAGCATGCCCACCGGGGCTGAAGCCCGGTATGAGTGTTGTCGCTTTACGCGGCGCTGAAGCGCCGCTCTTCCACGGTTGCGCACGCGGCTACGGTTGTGTACGGGGCTACGGTGGTGTACGCGGCTACGGACCGCGATTGTTTATAATCGCGGTTCGATCTTCAACCGGGCTGGCGAATCCCATGTCTCGCAAGACCAGCGAGACATGGGGCATCCCATTCCGGGCTAGAACCTAAAGGACTCCATTGGCATTCGACGATCATATTTACGAACTGCGGCGCGAGAAGTTGAAGGCGATTGAGGCGCTCGGGCAGGCTGCGTACCGCAGTAAGTACGAATTCACTCACACGCTCGAGCAGATTCTTGCCCAGTACACGGCGAAGACTGGCGAAGAACTGGAACAGGCGCGGGTCAACGTGCGCGTGGCGGGACGCATCATGGCGATTCGCCTGATGGGAAAGGCCGGGTTTGCTCACCTGCAGCAGGATGGCAAGCGGCTGCAGATTTACGTCAAGAAAGATGCGGTGGGCGAGAAGGGGTTCGAACTCTACAAACTGCTCGACCTGGGCGACCACGTCGGGGTGAGCGGATATCTGTTTCGGACGCGCACCGGCGAACTGAGCGTGCACGTGGAAGAGATCACATTCCTGAGCAAAGACCTGTTGCCACTGCCCGAGAAGTGGCATGGGCTGACCGACGTGGAATTACGCTACCGGCAGCGGTATGTCGATCTGGTGATGAATCCGGAGGTGCGTGAAGTTTTTGTGAAGCGCACGAAGCTGGTGCAGTCGATGCGGCGGACACTGGATGCGCACGGATTTATTGAGGTCGAGACGCCGATGATGCAGCCCATCGCAGGCGGGGCGGTGGCGCGTCCGTTCGTGACCCATCACAACACGCTCGACATGGATCTTTATCTGCGCATCGCGCCGGAACTTTATTTGAAGCGGCTGGTGGTGGGCGGGATGGATCGGGTGTATGAGATCAACCGAAACTTTCGCAACGAAGGCCTCGGATGGCGGTGGAATCCTGAGTTCACCATGCTGGAGTTTTATCAGGCGTACACCGACTATCAGGGAGTGATGGACTTGACGCAGGAAATTATCACGCAGGCGGCGAAGGATGTGACGGGCGGGACGAAAACGAAATGGGGCGAACAGGAGATTGACTGGGCCAACTGGAAACGCATGACCATGCGCGAGGCGATCATCCATTACTGGCCGGAGGCGGCCGGGGCGAAGCCGGAGATGGGCGATTTTGCCAGCGGCGACGGCGTGAAGAAGCTGGTGGAGCGGTTCAACTCGGTGCACGCGCATATGGCCTACGAGGCGAATGCTCCGGCGGGAAAAAATATTGCGGCGCTATTTGAGGCGGTGGCGGAGGAGCATCTGACGCAGCCGACGATTATTTATGAGTATCCTACGGCGGTCTCGCCGCTGTCGAAGCAGAAGCCGGACGAGCCGGACTGGACCGAGCGCTGGGAAATTTTCGCCGGCGGGATGGAGATTTCCAACGGGTTCAGCGAACTCAACGATCCGGAAGACCAGCGGCGGCGATTCGAAGCGCAATTGAAGGAGCGCGAGCGTGGGGACGATGAGGCGCACCAGATGGATGAGGATTACATCCGGGCGCTGTCGTATGGGATGCCGCCGGCGGGTGGGGTGGGGGTGGGTGTCGACCGGCTCGTTATGCTGCTGACCGACTCGCACACCATTCGCGATGTGATTCTGTTTCCGTTGCTGCGGCCGGAGAAAACCTTAAACACAGAGGACACGGGGGACACAGAGGAAAAACCGGGGTGATTCCCTTCCGGATAATGGCTTCCCGGTACCTGATTATGCACTGTCAGTAGTGCATTCCTCTTTTTATACTTCTCCCATCAGTTTGGGCTCTGAAGTGGCAGCGCTACCGTAGAGTCCCTGGATCCCTGCGGGACACTGGGTCGGTAGCGCTTTGTCGTTTCGGCGGCTCTCGACTCGTACCTAGAAGATGTAAACCGTATCGAACTGCAAGCGCGTGAGCCAAGGCTCGGTGCTTCCCAGAGGACGTCCAATCAAAGCAGTAAAGCCCAACTGCACGTTCCGGTCAAACTGGTAGAAGCCGTCGACGCGATGCTCGGTGACGTTCGTTCCCTGACGAATCTCGCTGTAGTTGAAGTTCCCCAGCACGGCCTCGCGCTCAATGTAGATGCGGGTATACCCGATCTGCAAGTCTCCCTTTTCCTGCAGGCGGCCGATTCTGCCTTCGGCCCAGTATCCACGCCGTTGACGCGAGTTGCAGGGGGCATTGAGCGTCTGCTTGAACGTCTGGGTATCGGTGTTCGCCGGAAGCGCCACGATATTGGCAAGGTTGCTGCAAGCCTCGGTATTCTGAACGTAGTCTCCGATAAAGCTCAGCGGAAGACGAGCGTGTCCAGTATCGATGTCGAAGCGAGCGATGTTGTCGAACAACCCGAACTTCGAGGCAAACTGTGCATTCGTGACCGACGTAACGCCCGTGGGATACGCAGTTCCGGCAATCGTAACGATGGTGGTGGCGGTGGTTGTGTACGTAGAGTCTTGAACCGGATTCCCGGAAGTCAGCGGGAGTGCGCCAGACAAAGGCGTCTGGGGATTCTTGCTGCTGGCTCGCGCTAGCGCCAGCGCAATTGCGTCAGCACCCCGGAAGTCATAGTAGCCGGAGTAGGCGCTCAGCCTCAGTCGCGGCGCAAGCTGCCACGTCGTCTGCAACTGACCACCGTAGGTGATCGATTGCGTGATGCTTTTGTCAGTGGCAGAGGTCCCGGCTATCTCGGCGAAGGGCAACTCGAATCCGACCAGCGCAAAACGCTTGAGGACAGGCGTATCCAGGTCAAATGCCAGGGTCTGGGCTGCTCCCTCGGGATTCAAGTCTTTATCCCAGGTTAGTTCCGTGTTGTACCAGGGATAGCGAAATTTACCACCCGTAAGGGTAAGGGCTTTGAATTCCCTGGGTGTGAATTCCGCGAACGCCTGGTCCAACGCGAAGGTCTTTCGAGTGTAGAAACCGGTGGCGGTCTGGTTCGTGGAGGTGGGATCGTTGATGTCACCGCTTGCGAGCGTGATGCCGGTACGGAATTGCTCTCCGAGATTGGCCGTCGCGTTGAAGCGCGCACGGTAGCGGCCGCGCGTGCGATCGAGCGATTGATCCGAGGGTCCACCGAGGAAAGGCTCCAGGCGAAGACGGACATCGCCGCTGAAAGAAATCGGACCGATGCCTTTGATTTGCCGTTCAAGGTTGCGGATGCGCTCATCGGAACTGCCGGCGTTTTGCTGACTATTGCCGGAAGGTGTTTCCTGGAGGTTGGTCGCGACGGGCGAGGGCGAGGCCGAGGCAGAGGGTGCGGAGTCGACGGCTTGTGTCCCGGACGGACCGGCGGGTTGAGGCGGCTGCGGCGGTACTTCGTCGTTCTTCCTGGCTTGCAGTTGCGCCTGCAAGGCCTGGATCTGCTGCTGCTGGGCGGCGAGAGCGTCTTTCAACGACTGGATATCGGCAGCTGTGACCGGCGGTGGGGCTGGGGTTGCGGCGGCGGGTTCTTTTGCGGGATCGGTATTGGACGCGGTCTCGGTTTGTGCCCACGCGCCGGCAGCGAGTGCCGCGAGCGTCAGGAATGTGAGAAACAGGTTCTTGGTGACTTTCATGGAAGTAACGTTCTCCCCTTTTGAGTTTGTCCTTCACAGCGGCTGCACGATTCGATTTGCGTTAGCTCAACGTATCAAAGCATTGCAATAAACTTAGTAGAGATTCTAACGAAATTCGTTGCCTTTCATTACGCATTACGAAGCGATCAATTTTTGGGTAATCCGGGAATCAAAGCGGAAGGTCCCAGGCGGCGGCCGTTGCCCCCCACTTTTTCTTGAAATGGCGTTCTACCCCGCTCAAGGTTTTTCTACTCACCCTTGCGGCCTCCGACGACCATGGGGAGGATGCTGGCGGCGTCTTTCGTGGAAGTCTTCTGTCGTTTGCTGTTGCGGCCGGTGCCGGGGCCATCGTGAGCGATCAGATCCGCGAGGGTGGTGTGGTCGAGAATGCGGGCGGCGGCGTCGCGGACGTCGAGGAATACCTGATAGAGAGCGCGGTGGGGAAGATCGCGGTCGATGAGTTCGCGCAACTGTTCGGCATCGCCGAAAGGTGCCAGCGGGCCGTCGATCAGGCGGATGATTTCGCTGAGATGGATGTCGGTGGGCTCGCGGCGGAGTTGGTAGCCGCCCTTGGCCCCGCGCACGCTTTCGACCATGCGCGCGTTTTTGAGTTCGAGCAGGATCAGTTCGAGGAATTTCTCGGGGAGCGCCTCTTCGTAGGCGATGTCACGGATTTTGATGGCGCCCTGGTGATGATGACGGGCGAGCATCATCATGGCCTGGAGGGCGTAGAGACCTTTTTGAGAGATTTTCATAGGCTGTCTTCTAGAAAGTCGATTTCACTAATAGACTTTATTGGCGTGAGTGACAATGCAAGCGGGATTCCATTGCGGCGGAAAACGGCGCGGCAATTAGATTTGTGAAATCAATAGGTTAGCCGCCAGGTTGCGGAGAGGCGAGGACGCGATGTGCAGCGGTTTGCAGTTTTGCGGTAGAGGGCAGCCTTCTGGAACGGTGGAAACGTGGGCCCCTTGACGACAAACTGCCCAGGGAAAATGTCCCCGGGCAGTTTGGTTCCTCCGAAGTTTCACCAGGCTTCGAGCCTTCGGGCTGACGCGTGCGATCCTATGGCTTATGGAGAAGGGATCACGGCCTGCACTGGAGTCGAATAAGAGCTCTCGGCTCCCGTGGAGGTCACAGCGGTCACGACATAGTAGTAGGTCTGGCCGCCTTGGACCGTGCTGTCAGTATCGAACGGCGACGGATCCAGCGCGGCATTGACTCGCGTGAAGGGGCCGGCGGCAGCAGTTCCGCGGTAGATGTTGTAGCCATCCACGCCGCTGGAGGAACTGGTGTTCCATCCCAGGGAAACAGTGTGCTGCGGCATGGTTCCGGAGCCGGTCAGGGACTCTGTGGCAGGAGAGTTGGACGCGTTGCTGGCAAAGGTGACGTTGGCTGAGGCGGCGCCGGAAGTCTGGGGCGCGAACGTCAGTTGGAACGAAACGCTGGTTCCCGCAGGGATCGTAACCGGCAAGCTGATTCCGCTGGCGGAGAATTGAGATCCGCTGACTCCGAGCGAGGACACAGTGACGGCAGCTCCGCTCGCACTGAGAGTGGCATTCTGATTCTGAGTGGTTCCAACCGTGACGTTGGCAAAATTGACGGAGGCAGGTGTGACCGCCAATTGTCCGGACGCCGAGGTGCCGGTTCCGGTCAACGATATGGAGGAGTTGGAATTCGATCCCGTGGAAGTGATGGCCAGACTGCCCGTGTCGCTTCCGGCGGACGGAGGCGCGAACGAAGCGTTGAAGGTGACACTCTGAGCAGGGGCCAGGGTAAGCGGAAGATTAATTCCGCTGACACTGAACCCGGTACCGCTCGGGCTAATTTGAGAGACGGTGAGCGCCGTGCCACCAGAGTTGGTCAGGGTCTCGGCTAGCGTGGAGCTACTGCCAGGGGCGACGTTTCCGAAACTCAGACTCGCGGGGCTGGTGGTGAGCTGGCCGGGCGTAGTGCCGGTGCCGGAGAGCGCCACACTGAGGGCAGAATTCGAAGCGTTGGAAGTGATGGCCAGGTTGCCGCTGGCGCCGCTGCCCGAGGTGGGCGCGAAGGTGACGCTGAGGCTCGCGCTTTGGCCGGGATTCAAAGTCATCGGCAAGTTCATGCCGCTGGCGCTGAATCCAGAGCCGGTGGCGCTGGCCGCGGAAATCGTGACGCTGGTTCCGCCGGAGTTGGTCAGGGTCTCAGCTAGCGTGGTGGTGCTGCCAGTAGTGACGTTCCCGAAACTCAGGCTCGCCGGGCTGGTCGTGAGCTGACCGGGCGTAGTCCCGGTGCCGGAGAGTGCCACACTCAGAGCAGAATTCGATGCGTTGGAAGTGATGGCCAGGTTGCCGCTGGCGCCGCTGCCCGAGGTGGGCGCGAAGGTGACCCTAAGGCTCGCACTTTGGCCTGCGTTCAAAGTCAGGGGCAAGGTCAGGCCGCTGGCGCTAAATCCGGAGCCAGTGGCTGTGGCCGCGGAAATCGTGACGCTGGTTCCTCCAGAGTTGGTCAGGGTCTCGGCTAGCGTAGTGGTGGTGCCGGTGGTGACGTTTCCGAAGCTCAGGCTCGCGGGGCTGGTCGTAAGCTGACCGGGAGTAGTGCCGGTGCCGGAGAGCGCAACACTCAGCGCAGAATTCGATGCGTTGGAACTGATGGCCAGGCTGCCGCTGGCGCTGCTGCCCGAGGTGGGCGCGAAGGTGACGCTGAGGCTAGCGCTTTGGCCGGGGTTCAAAGTCATTGGCAGGTTCATGCCGCTGGCGCTAAATCCGGAGCCGCTGGCACCGGCCGCGGAAATCGTGACGCTGGCTCCGCCGGAGTTCGTGATGGTCTCCGCCAAGGTCTGGGAATTGCCGACTTGGACGTTGCCAAAACCGAGCGCGGCGGGGCTGGTCGTGAGCTGACCGGCGGTCGCGCCCATGCCCGACAGGGACATGGTGAGGATGTTCGCCGTGCCGTTGACCAGGCCGTAGTGGCCTTTGCCATTCTGAGTGGTGAATGCAATCGAGACGCTGCCGCTGTTGGGGCCAGAAGACTGCGGAGTAAACGTGATGGAGCACGATACGCTCTGTCCACCCGCCAGGGTAATGGGATAGGTCAACCCACTCAGGGTGAAGCCCGTTCCATTCAGAGTCGCCTGAGTCACCATCAACTTGGAGCCGCCGGAATTCGACAAGGTAAGCGTCTGGGACTGGCTGCTGCCCACGGAGACGCTGCCAAAGTTGATGGTTGAGGAGGGACTCACCGTAAGCTCACCGCTGCCAGCGAAGGCCAGCGAGGTGAGCGCCAAGACTGTGGAGAGAAGGAAAAACCAACGAAATCCGCGCGAGATTTCGCTCGGTGCCGAGCCCAAACTTTTCACAGCACGACCTCATATACCGCGCTAGAGCTGCGCGGGGGGGAATAGGAAGCCGCTGCGTCCCGAGTGTGACAACGACACGGCTGCTCATCTCGGGCTGCAGCGAGTTTCATTGTGCCGTCGATGAGGGGACCGTTAAAGGTCACCGAGGGCCAATTCGTGCGTTGCCGGATGGACAATGCACCCGTGTCCTTCGGGTCGTGCGGATGAAATACTTTTAACGATTTTTGGGGCGCGGCATCTCGCGCAACTGGGCCATTTTGAGGACCTGCATCACAGGACGAGCATCAGACGACCAGCGTTGTCGCGGGAGTGAATCGATCAGGCGGAAATGCGGAGAACGAGGGCGGTGATGTTGTCGGGGCCGCCGCGTTCCAGAGCCATGGTCACCAGCTTCTGACAAGCTTCGGCGGGAGGATTGGAGTGGGCGACGCGGGCCAGGTCGGGGTCGCCGACCAGCCCCCAGAGTCCGTCGGTACAAAGAAGGAGGATGTCACCTTCTTCCAGGGGCACAGGGAGATCCGGAATGTGAGGGACGATATCGCGGCCGGAGCCCAGGGCAGCGGTAAGAATGTGGCGTTGCGGGTGGGACTCGGCGTCTTCGGAGCGAACGATGCCGCTCTCGACCAGGCGGCCGACGTAAGAATGATCGCGGGTGAGTCGGGAGATGGTTTCAGCGCGAATCAGGTAGAGACGGCTATCGCCGACGTGGGCGAAATGGAGTTGGCGGCCGACGATGGAGAGCGCAGTGCAGGTGGTTCCCATCCCGTAGAACTGGGGATGATCCTGGGCGAAGCGCTGAATATTCTGGTGCGCCGCTTCAAAGGCTGCGGAGAGCGTGGCTTGCGGGTCGCCGTTAAAGGCGTTGTCGTAGACGCTGCGCACGGTCTCGACCGCCAGGCGGCTGGCTTCCTGTCCGCCTTCGTATCCGCCCATGCCGTCGGCGATGACGGCGAGGCGGCCTTTACGGCGGAAGTCCTCGTCGGAATCAGGCTCCCAGTACAGGTGGGAATCTTCGTTGTTGGTGCGCTGCAGGCCGACGTCGGTCAGGCTGGCGGCTTCGATGCCGGGCTTGGGGGTTTTGGCGTCAACGGGCATAGATCATAGATAACGATGAGGAGAATGTGTCCCGGTCGGTCCGGCGCGACTCAGGAAATGTTTTCGCCCCGGCCATTATAAGGGAAGGGGCGTATCGCGTTCCCTCCTGGCGATAGCCTTCCAGGGAAGAGGACTGGGTAGCCTATCACTTCCGGCGGCGGCGCGGACATTTTGTTGATGCTTGTCCGGAAAACAAAAATCGGCGAAGACTGCAGCATTTTTCAGTTTCGTGAAAGACTGGAGATGAACCTAAGGAAATCCTTCATGACCATGCTTGTCCTGACAATGATGCGCCGTGTTCGTAGGATGAGTCGCTTGAGCTTGTTCGTCAGCTTGTTTGCCACTTTGTTGTTTGCGGGATCGTCGATCGCGCAGACGGCGTCGCCCGCCACTTCGTTGCCCAGCGAAACTCCAGCCAAAATCGAGCCGGTGACCGAGAGCTTTGATTATGTGAAGCGGGATGTGATGATCTCGATGCGCGATGGGGTGAAGCTGCATACGGTGATCGTGATTCCCAGGGGCGCGAAGAATGCGCCGATCCTGCTGACGCGGACGCCGTACAACGCCAGCGCGCTGCTCAGTCACGCGCAGAGTTCGCATCTGGGGCCGATTTTGAACGGCTACGACAACGCGGTGGAAGTGATTGTGCAGGGCGGATACATCCGCGCGGTGCAGGATGTGCGCGGGAAGTACGGATCGGAGGGCGACTATGTGATGAACCGGCCGCTGCACGGGCCGCTGAATCCGACCCCGGTCGACCATTCGACCGACACCTATGACACCATCGACTGGCTGGTGAAGAATATTCGCGAGACTAACGGGAAGGTGGGGATTCTGGGAATCTCTTACGACGGATTCACACCGCTGATGGCGCTGGTGAATCCGCACCCGGCGCTGAAAGTTTCGGTGCCGATGAATCCCATGGTCGATGGCTGGATGGGTGACGACTGGTTTCACAATGGCGCGTTTCGCCAGCAGAACCTGCCGTACATCTGGGAGCAGGAGGCCACGCGCGACAACAGCGCATTGTGGTGGACCGATCACTTCGACGACTACGACGTATATATGCAGGCGGGATCGGCGGGGGAACTGGGCCGGCGGCATGGGGTGGAGCAGGTTGGATTCTGGCAAAAATTGCTGGAGCATCCCGGCTACGATGCGTGGTGGCAGCAGCAGGCCATGGACAAGATTCTTGCCGCGCAGCCTCTGAAAGTGCCGGTTATGCTGGTCGCCAGCTTGTGGGATCAGGAAGATATCTACGGGGCCAACGCGGTTTACAAGGCGATCAAGCCGAAGGACGTGAATAACGACAAAGTGTTTCTGGTGATAGGGCCGTGGTTTCATGGGCAGGAGATTGGCGATGGCAGTTCGCTCGGGGCGTTGCGATTCAGCAGCGATACCGGACTTTATTTTCGCGAGAAGATTCTGCTGCCATTTCTGGATCAGTATTTGAAAGACGGCGCGCCGAAGGCTGATGTGGCTCCGGCGACGGTCTTTGAAACGGGCACGAATACGTGGCGGCGCTTGCCCGCGTGGCCAGCGGGGTGCGCGAGTGGATGCTCGATTCGCCCGGCGAAGCTTTATCTGGAGGCGGGGTTGAAGGCGGGATTTGAAGCGCCGAAGTCTGGGAGTGCGTACGACGAATATGTTTCCGATCCGGCGAAGCCTGTGCCATTTCGCTCGCGGCCGATTCAGCCGGTGGGATATGGAGGGGAATTCACCTGGTCGCAGTGGCTGGTCGACGATCAGCGGGAGGCGTCGGGGCGTCCCGATGTTTTGGCGTTTACTTCGGACGTGTTGAAAGAGCCGGTGAAGATCAGCGGGCAGCCGGCCGTGAATCTGATTGCCTCGACCAGCGGGACCGATTCGGATTGGGTGGTGAAGGTGATTGATGTTTATCCCGATGAGGTTGCGGGGCAGGCGGGGATGGGCGGATATCAACTGATGGTTTCGGCCGACATTTTCCGCGGGCGCTATCGCGAGAGCCTGGAGACGGCGAAGGCCATCGCGGCGGATAAGCCCCTGCCCTATCACTTCCTGCTTCCGCCGGCGAATCACGTGTTTTTGCCTGGCCACCGGATCATGGTGCAGGTACAGTCGAGCTGGTTTCCGCTGTATGACCGGAATCCACAAACCTTTGTGCCGAATATTTTTTGGGCTAAGCCGGCGGATTATAAGAAGGCTGTGCAGCGGGTATATCATTCGGCGGAGCAGGCGAGTTTTGTGGAGTTGCCGGTGGTCGAGACGCGGTGAGTGAAAGGTAGCGCCGCCGTCTCGGCGGCTGTGCCGGCGGGCGTCTCCGCCCGCTGGGTTGCGAGGGCGGGACGCCCTCGCGACAGCCGGCAGGATGCCGGCGCTACAAAACGGTTCCTCGTATGAGAAAAGCATTGCAATGTATGGTAGGTGTGTTGTTACTGACCGCGCCCTTGCTCGCGCAGGGGACGCGGTTGTGGGTGCTGCGCTCGCCGGGAGAGATGGTGGAGTACGATCCGGCGACGTTTGCGGTGAAGCAGACGGTGAAAGTTCCGGTCGAGGGGGTGTCGTCGCCGGGAAACATTTCGGTGAACCGGCTGGGGCAGATTCTGATTGCGGCGCCGGTGTCGCTGCCGCTTTCGAAAGAAGATGCCGAAGCGCCGCATCGTGTGTGGTTTTGGAATGGGCACGCGGCCATCACGATCGATCAAGGCGTGAAGCGAGAGGTGACGGGCGCGGGATCGAATGAGGCGGTTACCGAGACGGCTCCGGCGGTGGCTCTCTCCGCGGATGGCATGCACCTGTTCTGGTTCGCCAATCAGGCGCGGCGGTTGCAGCGCGAGGGAGTTGATCTCTCGACGAAGACGACCTGGCAAGCCTGGCAAACCGATCTGCAAGGAGCAGGACGTGAGGATTTAGCCACGGTTAAGTTTCCGGACTGCCGCTGCGAGACCGGGACGTGCGAGGAAACTTGTCCGTACGGCGAGTTCTGGGCGCCGGAGAGCGGCGTGGATAAGTTTTTTTTGATGACCCAGTTCGTGCCCGGACAGAGTGAGCCCGAGTATAAGTCGACCATTCGGTATCAGGCGCAGGGTGGGAAGTGGGCGGCAAATGCGATGCCGGAGCCATTATTGCGCGTACTGGACGCCACCCCCGCCGGAGACATGATTGTAGAGGCGATTCCGGATACGGGCTGCTGCGGCTGGTCGAATCAAAGCGACGATCAGACTCTGGTGCTGAGCGACGGCAAAAAGCGCACCGTGTTTGACGAGCGGACCACGTTCCAGAATCCTGATTATGATGTCAGTTTCTATACATCGAATGCGCGGCTAGCACCGGAACTGGGGTCGGTGGCGATGACGATTGTTTCGACGGCCGAAGCCAACAAGGCGATGCAGGTAGCGGAAGATGGGCAGGCGAATCCGGAAGAATCGCAGCGGATTCGCAAGGCGATGGCGGAGTTGCCGGCGGTGGAAATCAAGAGCATAGAGGACGCGCCGCGGCGGGTGGCATTCGTGCCGCATGCCGTGTTGGTGGGATGGATCAACGAGAAGGAAATTCTGATGGTCGAAGATCATCTGCTCGTGGTCTACAACGTGAGCACGGGAGCGCGGCGGAAGTCGAGCGTGCGGATAGAGGATGCGGCAAGAGTGTTTCTGCGGTGAGAGCGTTGGATTAAAATCACGCTCCGCACCGATCACTTATTGCAGATCCTGATCACTTGCGAATTGGCATCATCGCTCACTGCAAGGCCCACACCATGATTGCGCCATCGTCGCTTCCGAAAAGGGCGAGGGTTTCGTCGGCCGAAAACGCCACGCAGCTCACGTAGGAGCCCGAACTCTTTGTGCTGGCGATCTGCGTTCCGGTTTTCAGGTCCCATAGCCGTACCGTTTGGTCGGCGCCTCCCGAGAGCGCGAGGTTGCCGGACGGCGCGATGGCGATGGCCACAATGTCAGCTTCGCTACCTTGCAGCTTGCGAAGCGGTGTGCCTCGATCCGCATCCCAAAGCACCAGCGATCCGTAACGACCGCCGATCAGTACTTTGTGGCCGTCGGCGGCGAAGGCGGCCTGGCTGACCGGATCAGAACCCGCGGCGACGCAGCCGAGGGGCTTATCGTTATCCTTATCCCTATCCCGATCCCGCTCGACGCTCCAGGTGCAGACACGGCCATCGCCTTCCACCGATCGCAGGTGGGAGTTGCCGAGTTCGAAGGCAACGCGCACCACGTTCGCATTTACGGGGAACTGTCGCAAGTGTTTGCCGCTGGCCACTTCCCACACGTGGATCGCGGTGTCCTGTCCGGCGCCGGCCGCCAGTTTTCCGTCGGCGGAGAGAGCGACGGTGCCGATCCCCATCTTCGCGCCGGTAAACTGGTGCACATCTTGTCCGCTGTCGATGGTCCAGTAGTGGAGAGTTGCGTCGGGCGCAGGGGTCAGAGAGAAGTGGCCATCAGAGGAGAGCGCAATGTCTTGAAAATGGAAACGCGGGCCGGAGAAATGCTTGCTCTCGGCTCCGCTGGCCACATCCCAGATGCGGGCGGTGTCGTCGACTCCGCTCGAAATGGCCTGCCCGGCTCCGGGCAAGAAAATCACACTGAGAGCGCCGTTGCCATGCTGCCCTGAAAAGCGGCGAGTTTCGAGCCTGCGCAGGCCGGAGGCGGATACCGATACGGCGCGAGTTTCTGCGCGTCGCCCGTCCGCAGAAGAACCGGAAGCAGCAGACGCGGGCGGCCGTGATCTGCTGCAGACCGCGAGCGCCACCAGCAGTATCGCCAAGGGAATCCGCATGTGAGTCATCCCAAGTAGCCCGCGCCCCTGCCTTTCACCAGCTTGGCCTTGACCATGGCGGCCGCTTCCTCTTTGGTGATGTCGCCGTCATTATTGGCGTCGAGCCCTGAGTTTTGCGTGTACGCCACGCTGGGCTTGCTGAACAGCACATAGGAGTTGGCTTTTCCGATGGCGTTCGGCCAGAGGATGGTCATGTAGACGTCTTCGATGGTGGTGAGTTTGTTCTTGTAAGGATTGAAATATTTTTCAACGTAGTCCAACTGATCTTCGGCGGTCATGGCGGCGAGGGCAGTGGTGCTGGTGCCGAGCGAAGTCGCGGTGGAGGGCATGAATTGAATCAGTCCGGTGGCTCCGCTGGCGGCGTTCTTCACCGACGCGCTGAAGGTTTCGGCAGATTCAAAGGCCATGGCCGACATCAGAAAGTCAGGGTCGACCCCGAGATTTCCGGCGATCTTAATCAGCTTCGTCTTGAAGGCCGTGCTCACCTTGGCTCCCCAGGCAATTTTCTGGCCGGGGATGCTGGTGAGGAAACGATAGGTGGCGCCGTCCGGGTCAACCCTGCCATCCGGTCTCTTCATGTGCAGGTTGCGGCGCTGAATTTCCTCGATGGCAAAAATCGTCGATGGATCACATATTCCATTCACATTAAGCGGCATGAGGGGAACCGGTAGATTGTCGTTGATGAGTTGCTGAATGATCAGTACGTCACTGCGGTCGTTGGTGCCTTTGCGTCCGACCGAGTGCACGATACGAGTGCCGTTGGGCATCGCTGCCATGGTCGCCTCCCAACCCGCATGGCGCGGTTGTATAGGGCCGATTACCGAGCGAAAGTTGCTTCGAGAAGATTACAGTGTTTGGAGTCGCGGAGTAGGTCGTAAACGACTGCAGTATATAACTCCGCCGGACGGCCCGCAACAGCGGCGTCGCACGCGGTGTCATACGCAGACGGGTCGCGGCAGAAGTCGGCATTCGAGACGCCAGTCAGAATGCAGGAGCGTTTATTTGTCGGCTGGGCTGCTGCCCATATCGCTTAACAGCAGCCGCAAGTTTCCGGGATTCGTCGCGTAGGCGAGTCCAGTGCTCACTTCGATGACGCCCGCGCGGACGAGTTTTTCTATTTCGCCGTCGAAGTGCTGCATGCCGTCCGTGTCTCCGTCGACCATAGCGTCCAGCAGCGTCTTGCCGTCCTGTTCGCCCTTTTCGACATAGTCCCGAGTGCGCAGGGTTGATTTGAGAATTTCCACGATCGCCACGCGCCCGCTGCCGTCGTTCCGCGGGATCAGACGCTGCGATACGATGGCCCGGAAGCTCTTCGATAACCGGTTGCGAATGGTGTGTTGTTCGCCCAGGGGGAAAGCTCCAATGATTCTCTCCACCGTTTTTGCGGCGTCAATGGTGTGGAGAGTGGAAAGAACCAGGTGGCCGGTTTCCGCGGCCTCCAGAGCGATCTCGATGGTCTCGCGATCGCGCATCTCGCCCACGAGGATGACTTTCGGAGCCTGCCGGAGCGCGGCCCGCAACGCCAGCGCGAAGCTGGGAGTGTCGCTGTGCAGTTCGCGCTGGTGCACGATCGAGCGCTTGTGGCGATGCATGAACTCGATGGGATCCTCGATGGTCAAAATGTGGTAAGAATGGCTCTCGTTGATGCGATCGAGCACCGCCGCCAAGGTCGAGGATTTCCCCGATCCCGTGGGGCCGGTCACCAGCACGATTCCGTTCTTGAGGTCGGCGATTTCACCGAGTTGAGTTGGCAGGTTCAGGCTGGCCAGGGTGGGGATATTCTGCGGGATCACGCGCATGACAATGGCGTGGCTGGCGCGTTGCTGAAATATGTTGACGCGAAAGCGGCAGCGCCCCGGGACACGATAGGAAATGTCACACGAGCCCAGAGTCTGCAGGGACTCGGTTGCGAGCTTGCCGCCGTCGATCAGTTCGTAAGCAATGCGGCGCGTGTCTTCGGGGGTCAGCGGCCCCATGCCAGAGATTTTCACGGGAGACAATTGGCCGGAAAGTTCGACCATGGGAAAGCTGCCTGGCGAAAGGATGAGGTCGCTCACCTTGCTGTCGACGGCCAGCATGGCTAACAACAGCGCTGGGGTTGGCACGGGCTTCGACGCAGCCACGACCGGCGCCAGGGCCCTGGTGGCCGCAGTTTCCACTCGGTGGTCCTTCCTGGATTTCTAACGCACACACAGCCGGGTGCGCCGATGCTCGGCTACCTGTTCGCGTCAGATCGATTTCGTTAGACCAACCTAATGGGAGAGGCTGGCCGTTCAGTCTTATTGCACTTAAGAAGCCCTTCTGGATTATCCGGGGACCGACGTTGCAGGCGAAAGTCTATGGCTCTCTGGGTCGCCCTACCTGCTGGCTGCGTTAAGCTATCGTGTGCTCACCCTTCCGCTGGCCCGCGCGATAAATCATCCACCCGAAAAGATTCGCCCCCACGACGACCACGATGACCTTCAGCGAATACTTCCACACGCTCGCCACCGGAATTACAGGCAGCACCGAGAGCACGACAAACAGCAGTGTCACCAGGAATCCGGAGGCCGCTGCGAGCTGCAGCCACAGCCCGGGTCGAAGGCCCTTGTCTTTTCTTGAGAGCAGAGGGATCGCGAACTTGACCAGATAGGCGAGCCCGTAGAAAGTCCAAGCCCAGGTCTGGAGCAGGGTGAACGATTCCTGGTTGCCGGCGCCGATAAGGACTGCGACGCTGGCGGCGAGCGCCACGCCACCCATGAACAGAATGGAATTCACCGGAGTGCGGTACTTGGGATGGAGGGGCGTGAACCAGTTCGGCAGAAGACGGTCCCAGCCAGCGACCAGAGGCAGGCGCGCGTTCGCGGAAAAATAGAGGGTGTAGCTACTGAGGTAATTCATGAGCAGCATCACGACGACGATGCTGGCCAGCGGTCCGGTTTTGCCGAATAGAGAAAATCCTCGAGTGATGGCTTGCGGGACAGGGCCGATTACGTCGATGGCATCGGGGGAGACGAAAGCAAGAATTGCGCTGGTGCCGAGGATGTAAAGGATCGCGATGATGGGTGCGCTGATCAGGATGGACCGGGCGATGTTGCGCGCGGGGTTGTGGGATTCTCCGGCAAAGATGGCGACGGTTTCGAAGCCGGAGAGAGCGCCGAAAGTCATCTTGCTGAAGACGCTGAGGCTGAACAACGTCAGCGGCGGCAAGAGCAGGGGAAGCGGATGATAGGCGGGCAGATGTCCGGTCCACACATGGAAATAGGGCAGGAGGATCAGGACGCTGAGAATGAAAACCGTGAAAAAACTGCCGGCATTGCTCACCCATTTGCCAAAGCGGAGGCCAGTGCAGGCGAACAGCATCATCACTGCGATTAACGTGACGGAAGCGGCGACCAGCACCGCGGAGTTACTGGCAATCCATGCGGCGCCGGGGGCGGCGTAGGACAAGTAGGTCGTGGTGACGAGCGCGATTTGGGAAACCTGGATGGTCTGCAGGAGCCACATGTTCCAGGCCGTGAGAAATCCAACCCGATCATTGAACCCGATCCGGGCCCACTCGTAGAGGCCGCCCTCGAGCGGAATTAGTCGATTGAGGTGGGCGACCACGAAGGCATGAGGAATGAAAAAGAGAACAATGGCAAAGATCCACAGAGCCACGTGAGAGTTACCGGCTTTGACGGCAGTGCCGAAGAACTCCGGGACGATGATGATGAGTATTTGTGCGAGGACCAGATCGAACAGGCGGAGTTCTTTGCGCAGGGCCGCGCTGTGGGATTGGACAGCTTCTGTGGGATTGAGGGACGGATTGTCGGCTGTGGGCACGGTGCAGTTTAGGGGCTCACTTCACGCGATTCTGTCGGTCGAAATTCCTCACCCGAGATTCCTCCGCCCCTCGCGTTCGCTCGGGGGTCGGAATGACAAAGGTTCTTGGTTGTGACTGACGGCTGAAAGCTGATAGCGGCTAGCTGATAACTTCTTGCTCCTCATTTTTTCTCCGCTGGCTTCAGCAGCAGGTCCTGGTAGTCGAAGCTGAAGTCGGCCAGCGGTGAGACCGCGGCCATTCGGGCGCTGTCGATGGTGCCGTCGGGATTCAGCGCGAAGGTCACGAAGGCGTCTTCGATGAGGTGGTCGCGCCAGTGGGCTTTGAAGGTGTCGTGCTGCCAGGGTTGCAGGTCGCCGATCATCGAGGGCGTATGGTCGAAGGTGATGACGAGGCCGGCACTTTCTTTGCGGATGGTGATGGGGCCGTACCAGGCATCGTTGTAGACTCCGGCATATTTCTCGAGAGGGAGGGAAGGCTTGGAGTCGGCGGCGCGGGCGGCTTCGGCTTTCTTCATGGTTTCCGCAGCCTCTTTTTCTTCGGCGTCTTTGAGGGACTTGTAGGCCGCGATCCAGTCGGTGGGCGGGACTTGAAAATAGTGGTCGAGCACGTGATAGAGGATGGCATCGAAAGCGCCGCCCTCTTCAGCGTTGGTGAGGATGACGACACCGAGATTTTCTTCCGGCACCAGCATGACGCGAGAAACGTATCCGGCAACGCCGCCGGTATGGCCGATGAGTTTGCGGCCGTGGTAGTCGCGCAGCGCCCAGCCCAGGGCGTAGTCGGCGAAGTTGGCTTTCAGTCCGGCGAGCGCGGGCGGAGGATTTCCGATGGGAAGAATCGTCTGCGGCGACCACATTTCATTGGATCGTTGTTCGGTGAACAGACGTCCATCACGGCCCGTGAACTTGCCGTGGTTGAGTTGCAACTGCACCCACTTGGCCATGTCGGCGGCGCCGGAATTGATCGCGCCTGCGGGGCCGGCGTTGTCGAGCACTTCGAAATGGATGGGTTGCAGTTTGCCGTCCACGCGCGAGTGGGGAACGGCGACGTCGTCCCCAGGCTTGAGGTTGGCGTTGGTGACGGTGGAGTGGGTCATCCCGAGCGGCGCGAAAATGCGTTGGCGAACGTAGTCGTCCCACGAGGTGCCGGTGACGGCGGGGATGATTTGTCCGGCGGTCATATAAAGGAGATTGTCGTAGGCGTAGTGGCTGCGGAAACTGGACGCCGGTTTCATGAAACGCAACTTGTAGATGATTTCGTCTCGGGTGTAAGTCGAGTGCGGCCAGAAAAGCAAGTCACCTTCGCCGAGTCCCATGCCACTGCGGTGCGTCAGCAAGTCGCGGATGGTCATTTCGTGCGAGACGTACGGGTCGTACATCACGAAGCCGGGCAGTCGCTGGTAGACGGGATCGTCCCACGAGAGCTTGCCCTCATCGACCAGCGTGGCCAGCGCGGCGGTAGTGAAGGCCTTGGTGTTGGAGCCGATACCGAACATGGTGAACTCGTCGACCGGCGTGGGATCGCCGAGTTTGCGGACGCCGTAGCCTTTGGCGACCACGATCTTGCCGTCTTTCACAATAGCCACGGCCATGCCGGGAACTTCGAAAGTTTTCATCGACGAGGCCACGTAGGCATCGAGGTCGGTGGGCGGAGCGGTGGGTGGCGACTGGGACCATGCAGAGATTGCCAGAGTCAACATCGTTATCGTTGTTGCGAATGCGACCGCGAAACGGTTTGAGCTTGCGCGCGTGTGGGGCATGGATCTCTCCCGATGAGGATGGCGTGCGAGAATTACGACGCGGAGATTAGAACACAGAAACGGCGCGCTGGTTTATTTCGGGCGTGACGGGCGGCTGTACAAACCCACAGGCTTCGTATACAAACACTGAAAGAGCTCTGAACGCGTTGTGTGGCGTGCTGTTTCGGGGGCAGTTTCCTTGTATCTCAAACCGAAAACACTGGATGAGGCGGTTTCGCTGCTGGCGACTCCGGGCGGACAGATTTTGTCCGGCGGGACGGACTTTTATCCGGCGCTGGGTGAGCGCCTGCCGCGGGGACTGGTCGTCGACATCACAGCGCTCCGCGAGATTCGCGGCATATCGGTCGAAGCTGAGCACGTTCGTATTGGCGGCCTTACAACCTGGAGTGATGTGATTCGTGCTCCTCTGCCGCGTTGCTTTGACGCGCTAAAGGCGGCGGCGAGGGAAGTGGGCTCGGTGCAGATTCAGAATCGCGGGACGGTGGCAGGGAATCTGTGCAACGCTTCTCCGGCGGCGGATGGTGTGCCGCCGCTGCTGGCGCTGGATGCGGAAGTGGAACTGACCTCCACCGCCGGCACGCGGCGCATGCCGCTGGCGCAGTTCGTCGCGGGCAATCGAAAAACTCTTCGGCGGTCGGATGAAATTCTGGCCGCAGTGCTGGTTCCGCGGCGGCTGGAAGATGCGGCTTCGACTTTTCTGAAGCTGGGCGCGCGGCGCTATCTGGTGATTTCGATTTCGATGGTCGCCGTGGTGTTGCAGGCGGATGAAGCCGGCCGAGTGGCGGAGGTCCACGTCGCAGTAGGATCGTGTTCAGCGAAAGCGCAGCGGCTGGACGAATTAGAAAAGGAGCTCGTGGGCCAGGCGGCGAAGGCCGGAATCGGCGCCGCGGTTCGGGCGGAACACTTCCGGTTGCTTTCTCCTATTAATGATGTGCGCGCGACGGCCAACTACCGCCACGATGCGTCGCTGACGCTGGTTCGGCGGGCGCTCGAATCCTGCGTGGAGAGTCGCTGATGGCGACCACCGAGAAAATTCTAGCGGCCGGGACTGAATTGATTTCGTTCTCGGT